>OAOU01000012.1_pt1 | contig 105949 bp, 88 predicted proteins | sample 1470821 | NCBI WGS metagenome assembly OAOU01 (sample SAMEA3275579, study PRJEB22092) | marine metagenome | biome: ENVO:00000447 MARINE BIOME; feature: ENVO:00002042 SURFACE WATER; material: ENVO:00002010 SEAWATER | collected 2014-06-20T12:30:00+00 | depth 0 m
GCGCTGGCGCAGATAGGGGTTGTACGGTAATAAAAATTAGTGCAAAACCAAACACGGTCAATAACCATTTTGACATTTGACCCCGATATAGCTGGCTAACGATATGTTGGCGCGCGCGATATCCGGTGTACCAAAAAATAAAAAACGCAAATACTGCTTGAGTGATAAAACTTAGTAGCGCACCAATTGCAGCGCTTTTTGCTATCGTAAGCTCACTATGTAGCCAAATAGTATCTACTATCCAAGCAATGATAATAAGGATAAATAGTATCCATGCTTGTCGTTTAATATAGATGCCAATCTTGTCTTTTTGCGTGCGTTTGGCAGGCTTGGTCATCGGTATTCCTATAGCCCTTACAGCATTGGGACAATATATCATACTTATGATAATTTTATCCGTGAATGACTTACTCTACAGGCATTACCTTTCGGCCAAAATAAAACGCTACTTATTATAGGTAGAGCGTAACTATTAAGCAAGTAAAATATGACTTTTATCAGTCACCTAACGCATTTTGCTAAGATTATTATATTATGCAGTCTGTAATAAATGCTTGAAGCGAAGCTATACAACCAACTCAAACAATCCTAGCAAATTGCTGTTCTTGATTACATTATGAGATACATTGATATATCTGCTTGGCCATACTCTGCCAACCGCTGATAAAATCATCGCTACTACTCATATCTTCTGGTTGTACCGTGCTCTTCACTGGTTGTAACTTTGCAAGTAAGCCTTTTGCTGGCTCACTTGGACTAACCAAACACATTTTCTTGGCTGGGCGCTGCTCATTCAACCAACGGAGTTGGCTTGCTTTGGGTGAGAGATGATGATCTACGCTAAGGCTACCGACGAGCGTTAAGTGTACGCTGTCTTCGATATATTGATAAGCATCGTGATAGGCCCAATAAGGTCGTGTTTTTGAGGCACTCTGAATAGAGCTTTGCTCAAATGCAGTAACTTCTTTATCTAGTTGCTGTGCAAATTTTTTCGCGTTGGCTTGGTATAGATCTTTATATTGCGGATTGGCATGGCTATGAATCACAGCCAATGCACGGGTAATGGCTTTGGCATTTTCAGGGTCTAACCAAATATGTGGATCTAGTGTACCCGCGATAGCGTCGCCCTTTACATCACGTAATGGATGACGATTGAATGCATCAAACTCAAATAAAGCAATGGCATTTGGGGCTGTTTTTAGACTTGCTGCTAGATTGTTTTCTAGCGGCTCACCGAACCATACCACGAACTTGCTGTCTTTGATTGCCTTGATATCACCAGGGCTGATACTACCATGATGACCCACCTCCCCCGCTTGCAATAGTCGATTGGCTGATGGCGCGCCTTCTGTTACTGCTTCACTTAACAAGAATAGCGGATAATTACTAACACTGACCGTTGCAGCTTGTGCATTCAGTGTGAAAGTTCCTAGGACTATCAGTCCTGTTATTAGCAAGCGCTGTAATGTGATAAGCGAACGTACGGAGTAAGTAAAAACAGCGTTCATAGTAAGCTCTTTTATTGTTAGATAGCATTGTTGGATAACGAAAGTATAAGTCATAGTGTCCTGCCCCACTCCTGTAAAAAGGGTAGATATATAAGACTACTATAAGACAATTCACTCGGTTCTTGTTTTAGTATGTTATACTATAACAATAAAAAACGCTATCATAAAAAACGTCATGCGATTACCATGCTATTTTTAGGAGCTTGTACCATGTCTATTACTTCATCGATCTGCGAACATTTGCATGATGTGCAAGATCTGACTCCGCATGATGTTCATGAACGCTTAGCAGCAGCTAAAGAGCATTGCCGTCTAAATGGCGCGCGATTTACGCCTTTGCGTCAGCAGATATACCAATTGGTCTTAGAGGCAGATCAGCCCGTTGGCGCTTACGACCTAATCACTCAGTTGCAGCAAATGAGACTGTCTATACCTGATGACAGCGATATTCAAAAAGTAGCGAGCTCACCAACATTGTCAGTAGACACTAAGACAACCAAAAAACGTGCGCCGAAAAATGTCGCGCCACCGACGGTTTATCGCAGTTTAGAATTCTTACTAATTGAAGGGTTGATTCATCAATTAACGTCTATCAATGCTTATGTTCCTTGCTGTCATCCTCGCGCCCAGCATACAGCCGCCTTTTTGATCTGCGATCAGTGTCAACGAGTGCAAGAATGCAGCAGCCTACCCGTTCAAGAAATGATGAGCTTTGCCGAGCAAGATGTGGGGTTTGTGGTTGAGCGTAGTGTCATTGAGCTTAGCGGTCGTTGCCAAGCTTGCCAGTAGAACTACTATAGTTTGTGTAAACGTTTTAAGCATGATTCGTCGATTGTCTATTTACCTATGCGTTGTCATATTATGAATACCTCTACCCTACCTTCTAATCAGTCAAATACTGCTGTTGCGAATAGCAGTACTGTGAGTAATGCTGACAAATTATTGAGCTTAAACAATATCAGTTACCATATTGGGCCTCAACGTCTGCTTTCTCATATTGATATCGACATTGCTGTTAATGAGACGGTCAGCCTTATCGGTCCCAATGGCGCTGGTAAGTCAACGCTAGTCAAACTTATCTTAGGTTTGATTGAGTCAACTGATGGCTCTATGACAGCACATCAGCCGCTACAGCTTGGCTACGTACCGCAGCGATTTGCTGTGCCACCGATATTGCCACTGCGCGTTTGCGATTTGTTAGGGCAAGCAGATAAGAAACGTTTAACCCCCGAGCAGCGGCAGTTTATCTTTGATAACTTATCATTAACCCATCTACTGTCACGGCAGATGTTGCATTTATCAGGTGGTGAGACGCAGCGCGTACTATTGGCCAGAGCGCTACTAGACAAACCCAACTTGCTTATTTTAGACGAGCCGATGCAGGGTCTCGATCCCGATACTGAAGTTTGGCTATACCAGTTTATTGACGAGCTGCCTGATTTCTTACGTTGCGCCATGCTGGTGGTGTCTCACGATTTGCATTGGGTCATGAAAGGCAGCCGCCGCGTCATTTGTTTGAATAAGCATATTTGCTGTGAAGGACAACCAAGCGAGTTGGCTATTAGTACTGAATTTCAAAAGCTATTTGGTCATCATTATGAACAACCATACGTGCATCAGCCCCATGCCTGTGAACACCATGCACCAAGCGAGTTATAGCGTTAGTAATCAAGGCTCAAAATCGCCAAAATCTAGCTCATTAAAGCCAAAACTATTAAACATATAAATAATACGGCTTTACTCTTTTATAAAAAATTTTACGGACATTCATTATGACTGCTTGGTTAGCCATCATTGCGCCTGCTTGGATCGCTGGCAGTATATTAGCGTTATTATCAGCGCCGTTAGGTTGCTTGGTATTGTGGCGGCGCATGGCATTCTTCGCTGATGCCTTAGCCCATGGCACGTTGTTAGGTGTGGCTTTGGCTGTGTGGTGGCAACTGCCAATGGGTATCGGCATTGCATTAGTCAGTGTCATGGTCGTGCTGGGCCTGGTCTTAATTGATGATGAGCGTCTGCCAGTGGATGCTGTATTGGCAGTCGTGTCGGTGTCGTTATTGTGCTTAGGCTTACTGGCTTTGACCCAATTGACTGACCAACAGGCCAATGTGCTCGGGTTTTTATTCGGCAACTTGCTAGACCTTGATTGGGCTGATTTGCCTTTGCTTGCTGGTAGCGTACTAGCTGGCTTGGGACTGCTTATCTACATTTGGCCTGCGCAAATCAAGCTGGCAACACATGAAGCATTGGCACGTATTCAAGGTATCAACCCAACAAGGCAACGACTGTTTTTTATGGGTGTACTGGCAGGGTTTTGTACAATTGCACTACAAGCGGTTGGAAGTCTATTAATTAGCGGATTATTAGTGCTACCTGCACTGACCGCACGTCTATGGTCAGCATCGCCAAAACAAATGGTGATTATAGCGTTGATAATCGCTCAACTGGGTGTGACACTTGGTGTGTGGGGTAGTATTTGGCTAGATATTCAAACAGGTCTTTCTATCGTCTTGATATTAGCTGCTTTATTTTTTACTGCACTCATTTTTTCAAAGTTAATAAAGATAAAACTTTAGTTAGCGTCGCTGTAAATACGTTATAATGAATAAATTATGACTGTTTTTCGCTATCTTTTTGTTCGACTTTATTTTATTAATATAATGAATACTTTAGCTCGATAATACTATAAGGTGGCTCTAGACTTTAAATTTGCTATTACTAGTTGATAGTATAAATATCGTTGATTAGAGTCAAAGTAAGCTCCAGACAAACGCTGTGCTCTTTTATAGTAGATTGATGATAATTGTAAATACCCAGTGAAAAATAGTAGCTCATTTATCCATACTCGCGCTAACAATACTTATTGTTGTGATTCGATAAGGGACTGAACCAATGCCAAACTATCCTGCCAATAAGTTAAGCACCTCCGACCAAACAATAAATATTTTACAGATTACTGATTTGCATTTGTCGACGCCTGTCTTTGTTGATGAGAATAATGCCTATAGTGATGACGTGACTTGTCAGCATAGTTTTGAAGCGGTTCTCCAACAGGCGCTTAGTGAAGATATTCGCTGTGATCTGATTATTGTGACCGGTGACTTGGTTAATCGAGTAAAGTCCTCAATTTACGATCATATCTTTACTGTATTACAGGCGACCCAGATTCCTTTTGCTTGTATTGCTGGTAATCATGATGTAACGGATGAAAATGGTAAAGACTTGCCATTTTTTCAACGAGAGCTTGTCGCTCAACCTGCTGACTCACGTTTGTTAAGTCGTCATGTCATTGAGACTGAATACTGGCAACTGTTGTTATTAGACTCATCCATTTCTGGTAAGGTCGCAGGCGAGATCACGCCCACTGATATCAACTGGTTATGTGAGAGACTCAGCACCTGTGATAAGCCCGCATTAATCGCCCTACACCATCATATTGTTCCAGTTGATTCTGACTGGATTGATACCCATATGGCAGAAAACACTGAGAGTTTTTGGCAGCATATGGCGCCATTTGAACAGCTACAAGTAGTGATCAGTGGCCATACTCACCAAGAGCAAGTTCGACTGCGCCAAGGCGTCACGGTGTATAGCACGCCATCGACCTGCTATCAGTTCAAACCTTATGAAGATGATTTCTCTTATGATGAGTATGCATTACCAGGATATCGCTGGTTGCAATTAGCCAACAATGGAACAGTTGAAAGCTGGGTTGAAAGACTGGATACTTGATGCCCAGAATTATTGGTACTGGTATAAGTCTTAGCCCTTTGTACTTATAGCTTTCGTCAATAATTCCTAATCAAAAATGCAGTGATGAACAAATAAAATATGCATTCAATATAAAAAATCACTTCATTATTATTACAAACAATGATACAACTTATGAAATAAAGCAAGGGTGGCCCAATATCTGATATGAAGCCACTGCACGATAGCTAGGATGGCCCATTAACCACAAGCTCAGTTTTCACAATCAATGACCTACGGCATGCTTTAGACAGTATTATTCAAACCGAAGTTTGTATAACAACCTATCTAACAATCGGTATATAACTGTCAGGATATAAAGTTTACGATATTATTTGATCAGCTGTGTTACTTGTATTACCAAGTGGTGAAACGTTTGATAAAAGGACAAATTGTAGCGTTTGTAGCATTAATAACGTCTTGTCTTTTGATACGTCGTTTTATTGAATTAATTTGAAAAAGTAGGATACCCATATGAGCACCCTGACCACGAATCCGAGTGAAGTTAAATTTACTCCTTATGTGCCGGCCAAAGACGAAGAGTATATGTCTGATGCGCAGTTGGAGCACTTTAAGGCTATTTTATTGGATTGGAAAAACCAACTGATTGGCGAAGCGGATCGTACCAAAAACTACATCCAAGATGAGTCAAGCGCCATGCCAGACATCAATGACCGTGCCACTCAAGAAGAAGAGTTTGCATTGGCATTACGTACTCGTGACCGTGAGCGCAAACTTATCCGCAAAATCGACAAATCTATGTTAGAAATCGAAAATGATGACTATGGATTTTGCGAGACTTGTGGTGTAGAGATTGGATTACGTCGCCTTGAGGCACGTCCAACCGCTACCCAATGTATCGACTGCAAAACCTTATCTGAAATCAAAGAACGTCAAAACCAAGGCGCTTAGATCAGATATTGCAGATATAAATGTAAGCATAAGCGACCTTATAATAGGTCGCTTTTTGTATTTTAGACTGTCACTATTTTGCTGCATTACTAATTTTGCTCTGAAAAACACAATCGCTTGAATAATGACATGACTAACAAAACAATCTCATTTAATGAATATCTTTTGATACTTATATTTATTATTCTATCTTTATTACCTTTTATAGACAGCCATTTATTTTGAAAACAATGCCTACCGTCATGCCAACTCAAACGTTACCATCACAGCCTATCGGCCGCTTTGCGCCCTCACCAACGGGTGAGTTACATCTTGGCTCTCTAACCACCGCGCTTGCCAGCTTTTGCCATATCAAATCAATCGGTGGTAAGTGGCTGTTGCGTATGGAAGATACCGATACTGAACGCTGTGACAGGCAGTTCACTGAGCAAATTTTAATGGATCTTGAGGCACTTGGGCTACATTGGGATGGTGATGTTATTTATCAGTCTGAGCGCATTGATATCTACAACGATTATCTATCATCATACCTAGGGCCGTTGACCTATGGCTGCCAATGCTCCCGTAAAGACTTAGAACAGTACTGGGCGCAAGAAGAGATAAGTAGAAACCATAGTCGTGCTAGCTTAGCCGCGGTGACCGATCAAACGTCATTAAACGAACAAGTTTCATCAATTGATCAAGTACAGCCAAATAGACAGCGGTATCCACGTCGCTGTGTGGCAGCTGACCTTGATAGACAGCAGCATAAGCTACGTATTCGACTACCAGACTATCGGATTGGCTTCAATGACGGTATTCAGGGACTACAATGGGATAATCCGCAGCAGACGTTAGGCGATATGGTCGCTCGTCGTCAGGATGGTATGATTAATTACATACTGGCAGCTAGCCTCGATGATGGTCTACAGCAGGTTACTCATATCATGCGTGGCCTTGATATTCTACCTATGACGACTGCGCAAATCGGTATCATGCAAGCCGCCCGCCTACCTACTATTGACCGATGGTATCATTTGCCATTGATTAATAATGCCAACGGTCAAAAACTCTCTAAACAAAACCTTGCTCAACCCATCGACACATCAGACCCGAGTCAACTTATTGCTGAAGCTCTATCGCTACTGCAGCAAGCAAAAGTCGATATTGATACCCCAGTAAACATGCTTAAACAAGCCATTGTGCAATGGGACAATACCCCACTACAAGGCAAGCAGCAATTAAACTTGTCCTATTAATAAGAGTTCAAAAGCTATAAATAGACGATAAAAAGCGCCACTATGAGTGACGCTTTTTATTGCAATAGTACTGCACAATATTTACCGAAACTCTGAAGCTACATTATGCCAAGCCCATTGTATACAAAACCTATTAATAGTAACGGCATTGGCTTTTTTCTATTTCAGGGCTTTCTTTATATATCTTCAATAATAGCGCGACCATAACCAAGCTAATCAACATAGACGAACCGCCATAACTAAAGAACGGCATAGTGAGACCTTTGGTTGGAATGGCACCCATGTTCATCGCAGCGTTAATAATCGTCTGGGCAATAAATACCACGCCGATTCCGAAAGCGGTATAGCTCATACGCATTTGACGACGTTTTAGCGCATTGTAACTGATACGCATCGCACTACCGATGATCAACGCTTCAAGTATCAGTACCATGCTGACACCGACAAACCCTAACTCTTCACCTGTAATGGCTAATAAAAAATCCGTATGTGCCTCAGGCAAATGCGACAGTTTCTGTACACTTTCGCCATAGCCGACACCCGTGAACTGGCCACGGCCAAAGGCGATCAAACTACGTGCGAGCTGATAATCGGTATCCTGCACGTCATCGAATGGATCCATAAACGACATCACACGCACCAATCGGTACTCTGCCGTAGTCACCATCAACACTGCACCGCCAACAGCAGCAGCACCCAATGCTAAGAAATGCTTGTAAGGCGCCCCAGCGATATAAAAAATCGCGAACAGCGTACCAATAATGACGACAAAAGAACCAAAATCTGGCTGCGACAATAGAAGTATCGTTATCAGCGCCACTACCAGCATAATTCGCAAGAAGCCATCTAAGCCATTACGAACTTCAAAAGATCGCCGCACCACAAAGTCAGATACAAACACAATCATGACCAATTTGGCTAACTCGGCTACCTGAAAGTTAAAACCACCTACCGTAAGCCAGCGTTTGGAACCATTGATTGGTGTGCTAAACAATGTGGCAACAAGTAATAGCCCCGTGATGCCTAACAAAGCAAACTGGGTCTCGGTCTTATATAGGGTGCGTAAAGACACGCTATAATAAGGAATAACCGCAACGATTAAACCAATTGTCATATACAACAGCTGATTTTTGAAAAAATACAGCTCTGTCATACCGCGGCTAAGCGCAAAAGGAATAGAAGCAGAAGCAACCATCAGCAGACTAAGCACCATCATACAGCCGACGCTTGATAATAAAATTGCGCGCGCTGACGGCATAGACAGAACACCGTCTGAGCCAGAGGTTTGCTTGGTTTGGGGCGAGGAACGAAAAAAAGAAGAGAGCGCCATAATTTTATATACACTAACAAACGAAAAAACACGGCGTCTATGAAACGCCACCGTTTAAAAAATCATAAAATAAATCGTACTAAATAGATGGTGATAGAAAACCTGTAACCATCGGCAAACGCCTTAGCTAGCACCTATTTTAGCAATCAGGATTATATGCTTGACAGTAGCAGTAATCTATAAGCAAAACAATCATTTATCCAGAAAATACTGGCTGTTGCTAGAGAATAGACATCTGCCATGCCAACCTATATAGCTGCTTAATATATTCGACTACCTATAAAGCTTCTGATTGTGCGATGTCTAATTGATTGACCAGTTGGCTAAAGTGGTCACCGCGAGCCGCATAACCACTATATTGGTCAAAGCTAGCACAAGCGGGTGACAGCAATACAGCTTGTACTTGCGATAAACTACTGGTAGTGACTTGTTGAATAGTCGCAAATGCGTTCTCTAGTGTCTGACACTGATGTAGTGCGACATCATCACTCAATTTTGCAGCTCTGAGATGTTGTTCAATCTGCTGACCATCTTCACCAATAAACAAGACTTGGCTCACATATTGATTGATAAAAGGAGTCAATTCACCAAACTGTTGCCCTTTGCCTTGCCCACCTAAGATCAATAATAGCTTACCGTCTTTTGGCGCATAGACTGCACCCAAGCCTTCGATAGCGGCCATGGTCGAACCAATATTAGTGCCTTTAGAATCATTGAAATAATCAATACCAGCAGCATTAGCCACATATTGGCAGCGGTGTTCAAGACCTGAGAACTGCTGCAAAGTGGTCAGCATACTCTCTAGCGGTAATCCTGCAAGCTCACCAAGTGCCAGAGCCGCTTGCGCATTCAGTAGATTATGACGACCTTTAATCAACAGTTTGTCTGCCGACAGTAATCGTTCTGTACCACGAGCAAGATAAGTTTGGCCTTCTGTGTCGGTAATCAGACCATACTGACCTTTATCAGGGGCATGAATACCCGTACTAATTCTCGGTAGGTTGTCTGCGACCAATGGACGAGTAAGTGCATCTTCGCGGTTAATCATCACCGATTTAGCACCTTGGAATATACGGTGTTTGGCTTGATGGTAGCCAAGCATATCTCCATGACGATCTAAGTGATCAGGCGACATATTGAGCACAGTTGCTACTTTTGCGCCCAAGTTGGTGACGGTTTCTAACTGAAAGCTAGACAGCTCAAGCACCGCAAGCTCCATATCAGGATTCGCTAGCAATGTTAAAGCTGGTACACCGATATTGCCGCCGACACCCACGTTAACGCCAGCATCTGCTGCCATTTGGCCAACTAACGTAGTGACCGTACTTTTAGCATTAGAACCTGTAATCGCTACGATGGGTACGGTACACGCTTCACAGAACAGTTGAATATCACTAACTACAGGAATATTGGCTTGGCGAGCAGCAGCCACAGCGGCAGTCTCAAGAGAAATACCTGGGCTAATAATAATACGTGCCGCTTGCTGCAATAAATCGGCATCTATCTCACCGAATTGACGAATCTCAATCTCGGCTGGCAACTGATCGGCCAATTTAGGGGTAACTTGAGCATCAGTGACTGCGACTTGATAGCCTTGCTTGGCCAGATAATGCGCGACTGACAATCCAGACTGCCCCAAACCCACTACGACTTGTAGACCACTACCCTTATGAAGTAAGGCTTCTGTTGCTGTATTAGTGGTCATATCTATTCCTTCTATTAAACGAGAAAAATTGCATCAAATAAGTATGCTGTATAGCGACTCTAATCGACGCCGCTAAGATGTGCAGCATCTTAACGCCATCGTTCAGATTTCGGTACTGATTTTTTATGACTTTATGCTATTATTCGCCTGTTTTTATATTAAGTGGCTAATGCTATAATAGTCAGCTTGATTAATATTTATCAGTATTTTGCTGAGCGCATTGCTCAAGCATTTTAGTTTAGCATGTTGTCACATTTATCGCGCTATTGTCATGCCTCTTCATCAACGATTCTTGTTGTGATAAGGGTGTATCAGACAATTTTGATAATTTGACGAGTGATATATCACCTTCTACTACAGCAAGTGATTGCTGACTCTATATATTATTGTAGGTACATCTATCTAGTTGCCTATTTTAAGCAATCTTTTAAAAAATATTTTTAGGTAATTTACTGCCCTTATCATCGTATTGATTATTGATGAGCGTATTTTTGATACCAAAAAAATCAGTAGATACCTCGGTTATTAGTTAGATACCTCGGTTATTAGTTTCTCACAATTCAACACAGCAACATGACCTAGTGCATGTTGAAGTAAAAGAAAAATGAATAGCTATTATTAGCGACGCGATCATTTTATAAATGAGTAATGATTACTTTTTTGCCTCTAACCCTATGTAGTTTACTTATGACATCTTTTATTGATAACTTGCGTGACGAGTGGTTTTCCAATGTTCGCGGTGACGTTTTATCGGGTTTGGTTGTAGCCCTAGCTCTTATTCCAGAAGCCATTGCTTTTTCTATTATCGCTGGTGTTGATCCAAAGGTTGGCTTATATGCCTCATTTTGTATCGCGGTAGTGATCAGTTTTGTCGGTGGTCGTCCAGGTATGATTTCGGCAGCAACTGGCGCGATGGCACTGGTCATGGTCGACTTGGTTGCTGACCACGGTCTGCAATATTTGCTTGCCGCAACTTTGCTTTGCGGTGCCATTCAGGTCGTGATGGGCATTCTAAAGCTTGGTAATCTGATGCGCTTTGTCTCCCGCTCAGTGGTGATCGGTTTCGTCAACGCTTTAGCAATATTGATTTTTGCTGCGCAATTACCAGAACTGAACCCAATGACTGAGCGTGTTGGCATGACTGTTTACATCATGACCGCAGCTGGTTTAGCGATTATTTATCTGTTTCCGCTTATCCCTAAAATCGGTCGCATCGTTCCTTCGCCGCTTATTTGTATTGTAGGTTTGACCGCTGTTGCGATGTATATGAATCTCGATATTCGTAACGTTGGCAGCATGGGTGATTTGCCAGATTCATTGCCAGTATTCTTGTTACCTGACATTCCATTAAACCTAAATACCTTGCTGATTATTGCGCCCTACTCTATCGCGCTTGCCATTGTCGGTCTTTTAGAGTCTATGATGACAGCAACGATCGTCGATGAATTGACCGATACACCAAGTGATAAAAACAAAGAGTGTCGTGGTCAAGGTATGGCTAATGTCGTATCAGGTTTCTTTGGTGGTATGGCAGGCTGTGCGATGATTGGCCAATCAATGATCAACGTCAAATCTGGTGGTCGTACACGTCTATCTACTTTGATGGCTGGTGTTGTTCTTCTTATTATGGTCGTGTTCTTGAGCGAATGGGTCAGTCAAATTCCAATGGCAGCCTTGGTTGCAGTCATGATTATGGTATCGATTGGTACATTTAACTGGCAGTCTATTCGCGAGTTTAAGACGCATCCCATGTCGTTTAATATTGTCATGCTGGCGACTGTATTGACTACCGTCTTTACTCACAACTTAGCTTACGGTGTCGGCGTAGGTGTCTTACTATCTGCCTTAGCATTTGCTAATAAAATTGGTCAGTTCTTAACCATTTTTAGTGAATATGATGACAGCAGCAATACCCGCTACTATTATGTTCAAGGGCAGGTATTTTTTGCCTCTACCACCCAGTTCTTGCATAGTTTCGATACCAAAGAGGCTGTAGACAGTATTCAGATTGATGTAAGCCAAGCGCATTTTTGGGATGTCAGCGCTGTTGACACCTTAGACAAGCTAGTGATGCGCTTGCAACGTGAAGGCATTGATGTCAAAGTGGTAGGACTCAACAATGCGAGTCGAACACTGATTGATCGCTTCTCTGTTCATGACCGCCGAGACATTGGCTTGTTAGACTAAGCGAAACTACTAAGCGAATCTACGCGGTTGCCATGTGGCTATATTCTTAGTCTATGGCTAATGTATCGGATATTAATAGACAGTTATATTGGTAAAAGGGTTGGATGTATTTTGCATACGCCAACCCTAAACTGAGATAGCCGATTTTTATTATTAAAATGATGTGGTCGTTTTATGAGTAATTTAAAACCAGATAGTGTGATTGCTTGCTTGGACTGTCCTGATCATGTTCAAGCGGTACTAGAGGCCAGTATGTGGGCTTCTATTCGCCTGCGCGCGCCTGTTGGCTTATTGCACTCGATGCCAAGCTTGCAGCAAAAAGCCGCTATTAATTATTCTGGTTGCCTCAATATTGATGATGAAAACGCTTTGCTCGAACAGTTCACATCCAAAGAGCATCTAAGTAACTGTGAGCTAAAAGCGCAGGGCCGACTGCTATTATCTCAAGCTACCTCGTATTGTGAGCAGCAGCGTCATAAGCTAAAAACATATACATTGCATCGTCATGAGAACCTCAATCAGAGCATTGATTACGTCGATGACCAAGCACAATTGATCGTTATAGGGCATCATGTCACTTGCAAATCTACACTGAGCCAACTTATTCGAGTCAGCCACTGCCCTATTTTGGTGACACATGCACCATTTTTGCCCCCTACTACTGCTTTATTTGCGTTTGATAACAGTCCAACGTGCCATAAACTACTAAATTGGCTGTGTAAAACGCCACTGGTGCGTGCACTAACGGTTCATATTGTGATGGTTGGCAAGGAAACTTCTGATAACTGTGATGCGTTGCGTGAAGCCTATGCGAAGCTCAAACAGGCGGGTATCAAATCTAAAAAGACATTGCTTGACTGCCGTGATGTTGCAGCGGCTTTGAACTACTATCAAAACCAACATGATATCGGTTTACTTATGACTGGGGCTTTTGGCCAATCTCGTCTACGCGAATTACTACAAGGTAGCGATACAAAAAAGCTATTGGTCAGCACAAAAACTCCTTATCTACTATTTCCTAAAGCATAACGACATATATATCAACACGTCCAAACCCTTTATCTACCTAAGCGCAGGGGTCTGACTACTATGTTAGGCTCTGATGCTTATCTCTATTTTCTCTCTACCTTCCCGCCATTCATCTTTGATACGCTTGCATGAAAAGGCCAAGCTAACGACCAAACTCAAGTTAGCAAATCGTCACATGAAATAAAGGGATAGCCTCCCCAAGCACTCAAAAAGTTGGTTATAATAAAGTTTTCGTTAACCAAACGCTAAAGATTGATTCACCTTTATTATGCTTGTAGCGATGGCTCTAATCGTTGCATCGTAGCCCATACTCTATGTTACTACTGTTATTACTTTTTAATGAACAACGCCAATTCTACCTCCCCCCTTGAGTAGGTTGGCACAGTTCTTGAATAACTTACAGTAAGCAAGGCAGAGATATGATGATGCATCATAGTACTTCTATCAATCTGCGGCATCACACAAATAAGGAATTTTTTATGAAGCTAATCACTGCGATCTTAAAACCGTTTAAGCTCGACGACGTGCGTGAAGCGCTTTCCGACATCGGTGTTAAAGGTGTCACTGTCACTGAAGTCAAAGGTTTCGGTCGTCAAAAAGGTCATACAGAGCTCTATCGCGGCGCAGAATACGTGGTGGACTTTTTACCTAAAGTAAAAGTCGAAGTCGCTGTGATCGACGAGATGGTTGAGCCTGCTATCGAGGCAATCACTCGTATCGCTAGCACTGGTAAGATTGGTGATGGCAAGATTTTCGTCACTGCACTTGAGCAAGTTATCCGCATCCGTACGGGTGAAACAGGACCTGACGCTATCTAAATTTGAAGACCTACCTACGGGCATAAACTTATAGGTACAGACTCTTACAGCATTTTTATCTATCGGTAATGCCGATATCTATATTATAAATTCAAGGGGGAATTTAAATGGAAAGTCAAATCTTTGAGCTCCAATATGCGCTCGATACGTTTTACTTTTTGATATGTGGTGCGTTGGTCATGTGGATGGCAGCAGGCTTCACTATGTTAGAAGCCGGACTGGTCCGATCAAAAAATACAGTCGAAATCTTAACCAAAAACGTCGCACTATTTGCAACGGCTAGTATCATGTATATGGTATGCGGCTATGCGATTATGTATGGTGGCGATCTATTCTTAAGCGGAATTGCAGGCGGTGATACGTTAGTAGAAGACGCCCTAGCAGCCTCTGCTGAAAACGGCTTCGGTGGCGACTCTGTCTACTCTGCCGCATCAGACTTTTTCTTCCAAGTGGTCTTTGTAGCGACCTGTATGTCAATCGTATCAGGTGCCGTTGCTGAGCGCATGAAACTGTGGTCATTCTTGTTATTCGCTGTGGTCATGACTGGTGTTATCTACCCACTAGAAGGTAGCTGGACATGGGGCGGCAACGATGTCTTTGGCCTATTCAACCTAGGCGACATGGGCTTCTCCGACTTTGCAGGCTCTGGCATCGTGCATATGGCAGGTGCAGCAGCAGCTCTAGCAGGTGTATTGCTCTTAGGCTCACGTAAAGGTAAATATGGCCCTAATGGAGAGATACGCGCTATTCCTGGTGCTAACCTACCGTTGGCAGCACTCGGTACACTAATCTTGTGGATGGGTTGGTTCGGTTTCAACGGTGGTTCAGTGCTTAAATTAGGCGACATCGCTAGTGCGAATGCTGTTGCAATGGTATTTTTGAACACTAATGCTGCTGCTGCTGGTGGTGCTGTCGGTGCCTTAATCTTAGCCCGCATCATCTTTGGTAAAGCGGATCTAACCATGCTCCTAAACGGTGCACTAGCTGGTCTAGTAGCCATTACTGCTGAGCCTTCAACCCCTTCTGCATTACAAGCCACTATCTTTGGTGTTATCGCCGGTATCATTGTAGTGTTATCAATCTTAGCCTTAGACAAAATCAAGATTGATGATCCAGTTGGTGCAATCTCAGTTCACGGTGTGGTCGGTCTATTTGGTCTGCTAATTGTACCTATCACTAACCCAGCATCTACCTTTATCGGTCAGATTGTGGGTGCTGCAACCATCTTTGCTTGGGTATTCATTGCCAGCCTAGTGGTGTGGTCTATCATCAAGCTGGTTATCGGTCTACGTATCTCTGAAGAAGACGAGTACGAAGGTGCTGATATTGCAGAATGTGGTATGGAAGCTTACCCAGAATTTATAAGATAAGCTCCTTTCAAGTAAGCTAAAGACTGCTTTTAAATGCGCTGATACTACCTACTGTAGTATCAGCGTTTATAATTTTAGTGTTTAAAGATCTCCCCTATTGAATATATAAAATATAAGCTTGAATCTAAAACGTAAAAAATCCCGCGAGACCTTTCGGTAACGCGGGATTTTTATGTATTACGCTAAAACTAACTCTTTAGTTTATTTCTTTTTCCACTCTTGACTACGAGAGAATGGGCCAATATAGCCTTTTAGCTTCAACGTGTTGCCGCTTAAGCTTGCAGTCATACGATAGTCTTTGCCTTTTTCAGGGTCAGTAATCGTACCACCACTATATTTACCACCACCATCAGCTTGTAGACCTTTAATAATGGTCGTACCAACGTGCTTTTTGCCTTTAGCTGAGTTAGTAGCAATAAGAGTACCGGTCAACACACCATTTGACTCAGTGATCTTTACCGTACCTTTTGGCTTGCCTTCATCATATGTCTGCCAAGTAGTGTTGGCTAATGGGTCAGCGGCGAATGCCATGCTAGCAATACCAATACCAGCAACTGCTAAAGTGGTCTTTGTAAATAATTTCATAGATTGACTCCCTTCATACAATGATTACGCGAAACGTTATGTTTCTGTTGTCCTATGCTTATCCTTTGCTAGAACCTTTCATTACGAGCTTTACGGTTTCGACCTTTTTCAATGATAGTTACCATGACAACTTATAAGCTTTTGGTTAAAGATTCGAGCGACACAAGCGATATCTTAACTCATTATAAGCAATTTTTAGGTTTTGCCTAGTAATTTTTTTACAGTTTCTTATTTCTATAAAAATAAAACCATATCAAAGAGTTACAGAAAAGGATTGTCGATATCTTTATCTAATTGGTCATCATTTTCCTTTGACTTAGCATCATTCTTGCTATACAGATTTTTATCTGCAAATGCTTGTACGATTTTCCCCGATAGTTCATGTAGCTGTTGGGCTTGCTCGTATCCCAACTCGTCAAAAGTGAGATCAATATCACCATATATAATAATCTTGTCTTTTTGATTTTCAATGACAAGATCACCAATCTGCATGCTTTGATGGTCGTTGGCGAATGGCTCAATCATTTGATTATCCTTATTATCAGTAACATTGTATTTTTTCGAAATGAGGCTATTTTTGGGTCTTACTTTCAGCTTAAGCTTGCAACTGTGCAATTAACCATTCTAAAATAGCCCAGACAAATAGCATCCACTCAGGCTCCTCCACTGGCGCCTCGGGTGTATCTGTGTTCTCACCTGCCTTCAATGGCAAGTCAAACGCTTGAGATTTGGACTGACTATCTAGCATAGGTAATACATCGATGCCAATCTCAGTGGTCAGCTCATCGATACTGAACACATCGATGCGTTCTGACTCATCATTTGGTGCGTAATACACGCCTGCTTGATTGGTTGCTGGGATATATACCGCTTTGAAGAAGTGGCTAGGCACAAGGACACGGTTAGCGAGCTGCTTGGTTTTTTTATCAGTAAATGCCACACCCGTGATGGTATACACCTCACCGTATTGCTGCGTTAAATACCGAGTGGCAGATTCAATATTACGCCAGATGTAGCGATTGTTACGTGGTGACTGCGGAGCAATATTGGCTAAACTAAAGCTATCATACTGCTGGCTGCGATTGGCCATATTGGCATTGGGTGCCAAATGACCTCGATCATAGCCAGAGCCTGAATAATCGGATAATGAGGCTCGTGCTGACTTTGGCAGTTTACTCTCTTCGTGAAAGCTATCTTCACGATCGATCTGCTTAGCTTGTTGTAGACGTGTGCGATCGAGATGCTCTGCTGACCAAAGCGGTGTACGCGATACCCCCGAGTACATGACCGCAAAGCCATCCATGCATAGCGCTTGTGTGTCTTTTTTTAGCTTGGTATTGGTAAATTCAGGATAAACACCCCCATAAAAAGACTGGCTACACTGGGTCAAATCATCAGCGTGTGCTTGGGTAATACCCGTCGCGACAAGCAATACTGCCATCAGTGCACTATTCTTACATCCGTACTTAAGCCTACTAAAACTTATCATTCAACTTTCAACCATTTATACTTGCCGTTACATACTTGCTATCCTAGCAGGCGCTTGCCAATAAAGAAAGATAGCGCGCAAGTCGTGACATTCTAAATGGTATCCGCTATACTTAGGCGTTCAAAAAACGGTGAAGTGGGTGAGTGGCTGAAACCGCACGCCTGGAAAGTGTGTATACGTTCATAGCGTATCGAGGGTTCGAATCCCTCCTTCACCGCCAATCTTATAAATTCCTAGTTTTCCCACCTTGCCCCAATTCCACCCATATACCAATTAAACCCTTTATAAATAACGCGTCTAGCGTTTTTTTTATGCCTGCTATTTTCCCAATTCAACCCAACGTGATACATCTATCCCGCCGCTTGTGTTGGTCTACTCGTTGGTCTATTATTCATATACATCTTAATTAGACCAACATTCGATCTAGATTTATAAGACTTAGACCAACATAATTGCCTTAACGCTTTAAATGTATAGCTCGTAGGTACAAGGAATAGACCAACATGAAGTTGACTGATACCAAAATTCGTAAACTTAAGCCCACTGATAAATGCACCCCTTCTTGTCCAGACAAATATAGTGATCAACAAGGTTTGCAGTTACTGGTACGTAGTTCAGGTACTAAAACTTGGATAAACGCATATCGCTTTAATGGTCAGCAGAAAAATATAACCCTTGGTACTTATCCTCTTATGTCTCTTTCTGAGGCAAGACAAGCGAATACTGATATCAAAATGCTATTAGCTAAAGGCATAGATCCAAAAGTTAAAAAGCGTCAAGATAAACTGACTAATATCCACGCGCAGAAATTCAATGACTACGCATTAGATTGGCTAGCTGAACGCAAGCGTAACGTAAAGTCACTTACCTATAAGCAAGACTACAACCGCATGCATAAAGATGTGTTACCAAACTTTGAAGGTATTGCTTTAAAAAATGTAAGCTTTGAAGATTGCCGTTCGATGGCAGATGAGATTGAGAAGCGAGTAAACAATAAAGGGGAACCACCACGTGAGGTCACCAGACGCACTATTGATTTGGTTGCTAATGTTTTAAAACGTGCCAAACGTGAACGTATCATTGAGCAAAACCCAATCGACGATCTAAAAGCACTTTACCCTAAAGCCAAAAGTCAGCACATGAAGCATGTAGATATTAATGAGCTACCTGCCCTACTACAAGCTATCGAAGGTTATCATGGTCACGACCAAACTAGATTGGGTATGAAATTCTTAGCCTATTCATTTTGTCGCACCATTGAGCTACGTATGATGAAATGGTCACACATTGATTTTGCTAACCGTTTATGGCGTGTTGATATCGACAATCTTAAAATTGTGCGTAAGCATGTCGTACCACTATCAGATCAAATGCTCGCAGTGCTAGAAGAGATGAAAGCCATCACAGGGCAATATGAATATGTTTTCTATCACACGGGCATGCATCAGCCGTATAGCGAAGAATTCATCAATAACGCGCTAGATATACTAGGGTATGCTGGTAAACAGACAGGACATGGCTTTCGCCACATCGCTTCAACCAATCTGAACGAGCTTGGATACATGGGCGATGCGATCGAAAAGCAAATGGCCCATGATAAAAAAAGTAGCATTCGCGCAGTGTATAACCACGCGCAACACTTAGAAGAACGTCGTAAAATCATGCAGGTTTGGGCTGATTTTTTAGACTTACTAAGAGACAAAGGCGAAGTTGTGGACTTCCAAACTGCTCGTCAGCAGATTGAGCATTCATTAGCAAGCAAACGTCCTGACTCATTACAAAATGCTGATAAGCAATCCTTGATTAGAGCCTTGCTAAACCAAGGGCTCACAGTAGATGATTTGCAAGACTATATTCACTAACTAGAGGGAATTACTACTTTAGCTGTGGAGCAAGATAGCCTCTGTTGTCTACTTAAATGTTTTATTGTATTCCTCTATAATCAGCTCATTTATTAATTTACTTGTAGTTGTAGAGCCTTTTGAAACTAGGCTTTCCAACTTACTTTCATTCTTTTTATATACTTTAATATTATTATGCTTACCTGATTCAGACTTATCAGCACGTTTATCCGCGGCCTTCCAAGATTTTTCTACGAGAGACAATACAAACTGTCTTGCTGAACTGTCTTTATGTTTTCCTTCTCTTATACCTGAACTACCAGTAGAGTTTGATAAACTATCAAAACTGGCAAGAATCAAATAATACATCTCCTCTGTACTATTAGGAAAAAAATTCTTATTAAGAATGAGACACCCCTGCTTAATCAATCTTTCGTAAAGATATTGAATTTGTTCATCATTAGTAAGATCTATCCATTTAATCTCTTTAGTAGGCGTTACATTGTTTAAGTATAAATCTTTTAAACCAAGCATTACGTCGATGGCTCCATTACCACTTTGGTAGCTCATTGGGTTTTCAGTAAAGCTATGCTCCATCGAAGGAATATTGTATTGAATTTCAGATATGTAACCATATGCATTAAAACGTATATAGTCATTAATATATGTTAGAAACTCTTCACTACCTTTTTTTACTATTCTATTTTCTTCAAGTGTTCTTTGCATTAAACCTGCAAGATAAAGCGAAGACCTTAGGTCATTTTTGAACCACGCTGTATATGCATTAGGCAAAACATTTTTTATTTTAGTATCAATTAATAAGTGAAATCTATGAATCGGATCTGTATAGCTTTTTATCTGGAAAGCAAGTAAGTTTTTAAGATCATCATCATCATATTGCAAAATCTTATCGAAGTTACCGCTTAATCTCAATTCAAAAAGAAGTAAAGACTTAGCATCTTCAACACTTAATTCAGCTATCCCTTTATAAAGCTTATCTAAACTGTCTATATGTCTTTTTGTGCCTTTCAAATATGCATCAATACACATTCTTAGCCACTTACTTTCAGCATATTCTAGTACAGATTTTGGAATTAAGGATAGATTGGTCGGTTCTACTTGACTAATCACCTCTAATTGGTTGATTGGCTCTTTTTGGCCTGTTGGCTCTGTGGACACTACAGCCTCCTCAATAAACTTTGGCATTATTAAATGTAAAAAACGTAAGCCTGACGTAGATAATCCTACCAAAACTCATAGAGAAATCATATAAATATTGTGGAAAAATCGTGCATAAAAACTGTTGATATTAAATAACATCAAGGGATACAGATAAATAATCATTAATAATAGAAAGTATTAAGAGAAGAAGGCACATCATATAAAGTTAAGTTGTGCTATAAATATATAATATTAGATTATACAATAATACTTACAGCTCCTAAGTCCAGATATCAATATAAGAAAAGCTCTCTTACATGAACCGCCCAGCTAACTCCATCCAAATACGATTTCCAACGTAGACAGCAATTCTTCATCAACCCTGATAAAAAAATCCTAAGTACGCAAGCAAAACACTACTCTTTTTCAGCTCATCCTTAGTAGGTTGTTTATATTATTACTATTAAGCTTATCTAATCATTCTAGCTAAGCGATTATCGCACAGCACTGATCTTTTCATTCATAGAATTATAAAAATACATACTGTCCCTACCCTATGAAACCAACTTCATAGGGATACCATAATGTCTTACTCACACCTAAACCAACCGCTAGTTGCTGCAAACGTCCATAGTCTGGTCACAGATATACTAGCGAACGCCATCAGTTTTAATGAGACCACAGATAAACTGAACGGGTTGTATTACCCGTTCATGACACACTTAAATACTGAGCTATTTTATTCACAGCCGATTGTCGCATTTGTTCATAGCACCAACGCTATCGTTGGTGATTCATATCCCGTAAATGTCATTTGGGATCATGATAAGACACAGCATTTTATCAACATGCTGTCATGCTATAGAAATGACATTGAGCGTGAACGCATCACGTTCAGCTATCAGGAATCGCAAAATAGAAACAATTTAGCGAATTACGTAGGTAATCTGGCCACTCATTACTCAAAACTGCTATTTATCCGCATCGACCTAAAGTACGCACAGCAGACCAGTCATCATGTATCTATCGAAGACTTTGACTTTCACATGAGCAAGTTTCGTGAGCTTATCGGCAATAAAAAGACGTGCTTTGAGCATTTGCAAGGCAATGCTTGGGCTTTAGAACAAGGAGGTATCGAGGGCGGGTTGCACTGTCATTTACTACTTATATATGATGGCTCAGAGAGACAGAACGACTGGTACTTGGCTAAAGAGGTGGGCGAAAAATGGAAAGAGGTAACCGCTGGTCTAGGCGAATACTATAGTTACCACGATAAAGAACGTAAGCAGCAGTATAGGCAACATGGCAAACTAGGTATCGGCATGATTCATCGTGATAACCCTCAGGAAGTCGAAAACGCTGTAGCTTCAGCTTTATACCTAACGAAACCAAGCAAGAGTGAGCAGCAACTTAAACTTTGGTTACCAAACATGCGTACCTTTGGTCATGGTATTTATCGTACAAAAAAACGTAGAGGCCTACCGCCCATATCAAAATAATCTCGGATATATAGTATCCCTATGAGAGCAGTCAGATAGCCATGCTTTTCTGACCGTTTAAACCCAATCCACCCTAATTAAAGGTCTGCTTAATCGCAGGCCTTTTTTTATGCGCTTAATTTAAGGAGCTTATATGCAAACGATCTGTCCTTACTGTCACTCATCAAGGGTGACGAGCAATACGGATACTGACAGTCCCTTTAATATCTTTGAGCAACTGTGCTCACAATCTGCCCTATCAGGTCTTGGTGTGAGTATCTGTAGGTATTACAAAATCAATTCAGCAATCGGTGTGGTCGTAGGTACAGCCCTTGCCTCTGCAATCAGCTTAGCTAAAGACAAGCTACAACAGCCACCCTTACTCGTTTTGGCAGCAAAGCCCAGTTATACCTGCGATACCTGCTCAAGAACTTTCACTATTTAATCCACTTTTATAACCAGTAATACTAATCAAATCTAGAAGGAAATATTCTCATGGCACATTTAATCGAATCAATGGCATACGTTGGTGAAACCCCTTGGCATGGGTTAGGTAATGAACTGGCTCCCAAGCAACCTATCGAGATCTGGGCAAAGCAAGCGGGTATGGATTGGCGTATAGAATCATCGGATGTCAGTTACATGGCAAACAATGACAAAGGGCACAATCTGATTCTGCCCTTTGCTGAGCAGAAAGTGTTATACCGTAGCGATAACTTCGAGCCGTTATCAGTGGTCAGTCAACGCTATCAAGAAGTTCAGCCTCGTGAGATTTTAGAGTTTTATCGTGATCTCACCGAGCAGTCTGACTTTGAGCTGGAAACCGCAGGTATTTTGAAGGGCGGTCGTAAGATGTGGGCGTTGGCTCGTACAGGCCAGTCAGCAACACTTAAAGGTAAAGATGTCAGTAATGGCTACTTGCTTCTTGCCACCGCTTGTGATGGCACTTTAGCGACCACGGCACAGTTTACATCGATCCGTGTGGTCTGTAATAACACGCTTGCTATTAGCTTAGCTAATGGAAGCGGAGGCATAGTGAAAGTACCGCATAGCACCTCGTTTGATGCGGACAAGGTCAAGCAGCAACTAGGCGTGTCGGTGAAACAGTGGGAGGAGCACAGCTACGAGATGAAGCAGTTATCAGAGCGCCGTGTGACCCAAGCAGAAGCAGCCAATTATCTCAGCCGTGTGTTCAATGATCAGGACAATGACCTCATTCTGTTTAACAGTGCTAAGAAAGAGAAAGATGCCGTGCCAAACGCTCGCGCCATGAATCAGGTGATGAACATGTTTAACGGTCAAGGTCGCGGAGCCGATCTTGATGCCGCTAAAGATACCGCTTACGGCTTGCTATGTAGTATCACTGAATACGTCGATCACGAACGTAGGGCGATGTCGAGAGACCATAGATTAGACGGTGCTTGGTTTGGCTCTGGCGCTAAGCTCAAACAAAAAGGCTTAGAGGAATCGCTACTGATGCTGGCTTAACCAGCCACGTTTAAAGTCTGACAATACAATCAACCACGCCCTTGAGCGTGGTTTTTTTATGCCGTCAATGAAACAAAGCATATTCACAGTTTATTAAGAATAAACTCAGTAAAGGAGTTCACCATGAACATGATCGCATTAAACAATACAACCATGACTCAGCTAAGACCTAAACGTTCAGCCATTACAGGTAAAGCGTCTCGAACTGCTAAGTCTAAAACCAAGGACAAACCAGTAGAAGTCACACTAAAGCAAAATGAAACGGTTGGTAAATCTACTCAAGCAAAGACATCGACCATAGCTAAGCGTTTGGTTAACACCAAAAACTTAAGCCGTGAAGACTGGCTACAGTTTCGTAAGCAAGGTATTGGCAGCTCTGATGCCGCAGCCGCTTGTGGTATTCATCCATATTTATCGATGCTTGAGCTATGGATGATGAAAACTGGTCGTATGACATCGAATATCGATGAGAGCATTGAAGGATATTCACCACTGTACTGGGGCAATACTTTAGAGCCGATGGTGGCTAAATATTACCAAGAACATACCGGGAATAAGGTACGCCGTGTGAATGCTATCTTGCAGCATCCTGATCCTGACAAAGCTTTTATGCTTGCTAACCTAGACTATGCTATTACAGGCAATGATGAGGTACAGATTTTAGAGTGCAAAACCGCTGGTGAACATGGTGTTAAGCTTTGGAAGCATGGCGTGCCCTTGTATGTGATCTGCCAAGTGCAACATCAACTAGCTGTTACTGGCAAACAAGCTGCGCATATCTGTGTGCTGCTGTGTGGACACGAGGCTAAGATATATAAGGTTGAGCGCGATGAGCGCTTGATTGAGTCCATCATGGAGCATGAGCGTCTGTTCTGGCAATACGTGCAGACCGACACCCCACCAACGCCTGATCATTCTGAATCCGCAGCTCAGGCCTTAAAGCAGCTTTATCCAACACCTAAGTCGTCAAGCAAGGTTGATTTGCGAGATGACGATGGTGCCAATAAGTTATTTGAGCAACTGCTGAGTTATCGTGATTACATGCAAGAGCTAGAGCAGCGTCATGATCAGGTAAAGCACCAACTGCAAACGCTGATTGCTGATAATGAAGTTGCCGTGTTTGAGAAAGGGGCGATCTCTTGGAAACGCTCGAAAGATAGTATTGTGCTCGATAGTAAGGCCGTTATCAAAGCGCATCCTGGATTGCTTAAGCAGTTTAGTAAAACCAAGCAAGGTAGCAGACGCTTCGTTGTTCTCAATGACTGAGCTAAAGGTCACTCAATCATCAAGACAGCAATCAACCAGTCAAAGCTAATGAATCAAAGCTAATGAATCAAAGCAAGCGCATAACCGCCCACCTATCACAGGTGGGCTTTTTTATGAGCAAAAACATTCGATTAAACACATAAGGAATACCACCATGATTAAAGGTCTAACAATCACTCCACCAGTTTTAGGTCGTATCAGTATTGGACGTGTCATCGTAAAAGATGGCAAGCGTTTACCTGCCAAAGACGATCAATTTACCATTACCAGTCAAGTTCAAAACAAGGATGGCTGGATCAACCATCCCCTTGATGCAAAGCTACGCGAAAAGAATGACGGTAAGCTCAGACAAATACCGGTACGTATGTTGTTTAATGATCCTGAACTTAACCTTCGTGCTGAGTACACGCTGTTCGATAGACAAACTGGACGGCCACTATGCGTGGGTGATGGCGAACAATGTCAACGTCGAACCAATAATGGGGTTGAATCGCTTCCTTGCCCATCCCCTGATCGCTGTCCACTGGCACAAGGCGGTGCTTGTAAGCCGTATGGCAGACTGTACGCAAATCTGAGTGAAGACGATGAGCTAGGTACGTTTATCTTTCGAACGACTGGCTTTAACAGTATTCGTACCTTGGCAGCACGTTTAAGCTACTTTGCAGCAGTATCAGGTAATAAGCTGTCATGCTTGCCACTGCAACTCACGCTACGTGGCAAAAGCACCACGCAAAGCTATCGCACGCCGATTTACTTTGTGGATTTAACGCTACGTGATGATGTGACACTAAAACAAGCGGTACAAGATGCTGGGGCCATTGATCGGGAGCTGAGCGAGCATGGCTTTGATCAAGCAGCATTAGAAACAGCGGCAAAGCTTGGCTATGTGAACTCATGCTTTGAAATTGATAGTGATGGCTTACTCGATATGGTTGAAGAGTTTTATCCCGTAGAGACAGGTGATGTTAATAGTAATCATCAAGGAGGGTCGCAAAATGGTATGGATTCCTACAATGCCGGTAGTATTGAAAGAAGTCTAAGGGAGAGTGTGACAGCTATAAGTTAAAGAAGCAGTAGGGATAGACGGCACAAGAAAGGAGCTGAATAGTCAGCTGCTTTCTTATTGCACCGTCTAAGTTTAGCTACCGTACTACATGGGATGCCGTAAAAAAATATGGGACTCCGTAACTGTATGAGAAGAAAGATTCTCATTAACTTACAAAGGAGATAATCATGCAATTATTAAATGCGAATACACAACAAAATGCATCAACAGCTAGCACTTTACAGATACCTCGCATGATACCGCTCAAGCAGGTAATGCATTATACAGCGCTTAGCAGTACTACGATTTATGAGATGGTCAATAAAAAATCTGATCGTTACGATCCAACATTCCCTGTTCAAGTAAAGCTATCAAAGGGACGTGTAGCATGGGTAGAAAGCGAAGTGGCTGATTGGATTGAGAGCAAGATGGCTGATCGGATTCACTGATCAAGGATAGAAAATAAGCCGCACTACGCGGCTTATTTTTTTGTCTTCTTTTTAATCCCATATTTTAGTAGCATGCTATATAGAACATAGCTGTAATTATGAGTATAAAACGAGCAGACACGGACTTTTACTATGGATTTAAGACAAGAAATGGCCTTAGATATTGCTGCTGCATTGTCTAAAAGCCACTCAAAAAAAATTACCAAGCAGACTATCAGATATATGCAAAGTTTCGATACTGCTCTAGATATGGGCTATCTCAGAAATTTATGGGATGATGTCTGCTATCAACGTCAAAAAGAACAAGCCCCTTTCTGGAGTTACTATGACGATATGATTCTACAGTCTGTCTCATCAAAGCTTGAAAAGCTCAGTCAGCATGAGATCTATGCTATATGGCTACAAGATCCTAATTTATACTATCAATTAGACGATATAGACATTGGCAAAGAGCATATAGATAAAAGCCCACCTTACTGCGTAGATGATATATCACGATACATCATGAACGAATATATTTACAGAGAGGCAGAGAGCTGGCGGAATGACAGACTTAGACAACTACTAGGTTACTTTTAAAGTATTCTAGGTAGCCAAACCTAGCTAGGTTTAGCTATTCTTAGCTGTTTTTAGCTATTCTTAGCTATTTGGAAGATGCCAAGACCAACCTTCAGAAACGACTAAACCATCACGGCGCATCTTCTGCAATAGATTACGCACCTTATTTTTACGCTGCTTATCATCTAGTACTTGCGGCAACTTATTAGCCAGCATCTTATCAAAGTCAGCTAGTCTACCTCGTTCAAACGTCTTGAGGTACTCTATAATCAAGCTTTGATAATGCATGTCATCTAAGCCGCGCATCTGCATATATTCCGCCTGCTGCTCAGTATGCTTGGCAACATCAGCGGCGATAATATAGCTGTTTTTGCGCCCTTCTATCAATGACTTTTTGCGTAACGTTTCTGCTTCGTTTTCAGTGATCGATTTTCCTTTTTGTACTTTATCAAGCGCTATGATGTCGTTTATCGCGAGATTATCAACTGTCGCTAGCTGCTTGGCATACTCCTGATCAAGCACTTTGCCCGTAAACTTTACGCGTACTCTTTCATGGGTTAAATCATAATCTGGCAAAGGAAAAAAGCGCTTGTACTGAATCTGATACATTTTTTTGATGCCACTACCAATGGTGTCCATCATATTTAGACTAACCATGGCATTAACCAAAAATGGATTACGATAGCTCGCTTCAGGCGCATCTTGTAGCAAGACATTCTCGATGGTCTTAGGAATAAACTCACCACTGTTTTGGAAAATCAGTGTTGAATCTTCTTTTTCAACCACCGTAATACGTCCACCCAGACGATAATCTTGATGACCAACAGCATTACTTAATGCTTCACGGATGATATAGGGATCGTACTGCTGCACTTCTTCAGGAAACAGTGTACCAGCAGTCATGTATCGGTAATTTAAGTTGCGAATTTTGTTATACACCTCATCTAAGGCTAACAAAAACGGCGGTTCAAAATGTTGATAGTCTTTTTCAATATCATCAACTCCCTTTAGAATCCAAGTAATATGCGCTTGCGCTGGGCTTAAAAAATATGTGGATTCATAACGTCCTAATAAAATAATGGCTGTGTTGGTAATCTGACCACGAATGGTGATTTTGGCTTTATTCAAAAAGGTGATGTCATCCCATTCTTGAATATCTTCAGCCAAACGTTTGTTTTTATCAGCAAAGACTTGTCTGGCAACAGTAATGGCTTTAGGATCAAGGTCGTCAAGCGTTGCCTCATGGCAAATCTCGGCACTCCAGTCATCCGCTCGATTTTGCCACAGCTTACGGCTTTGATCAGGATAATGCTTAAGTGGTTTTGTGAAGCTACCAATACGAATATAAGGCTCATGTAAAAAGCTAATGGGCATATCTGTGGCTGCTGGAATTTCGAACAGCACCACCGCTTTACCATCAATCTGTAACTCATGAATTGTGAAATGAATTTTAGGACTTAAACGGCTAACCAGCCAATGCTCTAGGTCTTCGTTGCCTTTGGCTTTTTTTGTCTTTGGGCTAAAGCTTGTACCAACGATATTATGCGTGCCATCCTCTACGCCAAACACTAAATAGCCAAACTTCTTGCCAGACAAACAAGCACCATTGGCAAGCGCAGATATACGCTTACCAATCTCATCAGAGCTATGAAAGTTATGCTTAAACTCAAGCCACTCTTGTTCGGTGGGCTGTTGAGTTAGACTTAGGATAAGGCTTTGATAGTGATCGGGCATAGTAAGATACTATATCTAGTTAAAGAAAGGGTGTATTGCGTCTATTTGAGCGGTATGATCTACTTATTTAGTTTAAACTAATTTGTCCATTTTCCAAATAGTCATTTATAAAACTGAATATAAAAAGTCTCAAACATAGCTGGAATGACCCATACAAAAAAACCTCACTTACAAGTGAGGTTTTAAATAACTACCTGCAAGACCATTATTTTTTTGTGTCACTACTACTGAATGTACCAAGTGGCCTACCTTTTGGGAAGTCTTGATCTGTCAAACCTTGCTTACCCATTTCTTGAATCTCATCATTTTCTTTTTGTTGATCAGCATCATTTAGTTCTTCAGCATGATCGTTACCATATGGGTTACCCATCATACTTTCCTTACATTCATTAAGTAAGAAAATAGTATCGAACGATTAATTCATTCTTTCAAGTAAATTTTCAATATTTTGTCTGGGCATGTAGATCATTATGCACTTCAATACTTTTCCAAAATAACATATTAAATTATCTAGCTCTAAACTTCACTCATTCAAATAAAGCTCAGCCATCTCATCAAGCCTAGCTTTCACCTCTTTCCAGTTTGGCATTACCTGCGTTAATAAGCGCCAAAAGTGCTCACTATGATTATGCTCAGCAATATGACAGAGCTCATGGAGTATCACGTAATCGATGCATTCCTTTGGTGCTTTAACCAAATGCGGATTAAGTATTAGATTACCTTTAGTAGAGCAACTTCCCCACTGCTTTTTCATGTTCATTAATTTTATTGAAGGACTATTTTTAACCCATGAAGCCTTATATATCAAGGCTTCAAGCCTCTCTCTAGAGATCGACCTAAATTTATTTCTATACCATTCATCAATAAGACGTTTAACTAAGACAGCTCGTTCTTCAGCGTCCAACTCAGAATCACTTTGAGACAACTCTACGTTTAATTTACCGCGACTAAGCCTCACCCTGCTATGTATCTCATCGGCAGTTTCTGTACTGGTTATCACTTTTAGTACGTAACGACGACCCAGATAAAATTGGGTTTCGCCGCTGACATAGCGCTTGGGTAATACATGATCTTGTTGCTTGGCAAAGTCTTGTAGGCTTTGCCATATCCAGCGAGCACGTTTCATAAGTGCATCATAAATCAACTCATCGGTAGCATCGACAGGTGCGGTGGCAACCACACGCTGATCAGGGTGTACTTTGATAACCACTTTTCGAGGCTTGGTCTTTTTAGCAATCAGCTTGTCGCTTTCAGGTTTCTTTATCTTCTCTTTATAAGTTACTTCTTTACGCACGACTTCATAGTCAATCTTATATTGACCATAATAAAATACGCCATTCTCAGTCATTACCTACTACCCTCTTGCTGCTCTTAGGCTACTTGTCTCTTGAAAGTCCAAGACGGGTAATCTTTAGCACTTCCTCGATGAGCTGTTGCGCTTTGTCGATACCCAAATCCATAAATAACATCGGTAGCAATTTGACACTAATAGCATTTTCGATCTCTGCTGGGTTAATAGAATACTCAGCAACTGCTGTCTTAACGATACTATCAATCTCAAAGGCGTAAGCGACCAGCTTGTCATTATCTAGCTCTTTATCCGCTAAGAAATCAATATCAAATAAGTGTTTAAACAAACCAAAGTACGCCTGAGCATGTTTGTTCAATTTACCACTATCATCGATAAACGCATTCGGTACATCAGCGACATCGCGGTCTTTGACAGCTTGCTCAAAATCAGCAAACATCATGTACTGCTTCACTGGCGCATCGAACATGGCCTTAGCATCCGCAATCGCTTGCTTGAGCAATTTAGAAAAATACTCTTGGGCATAAGGATCATCAGCAAGATCTTGCTCAATCATCTTGGTGACACGACCAGTGATTTTATCGGTTTGGTTACGCGCTTCATCATCGCTTAATTCTTCAGGCTTAACATCCTTACCTAGGTTACCAACCAAGTAAGCACCTTTTGCCTCACGAACTTCAAGCCCTGCGATATGCTTATCGAGTAAGCTACGAATATCTGCTTCATACTCATCATAATCGACGGTTTCATCAGCATCTTCGCGTACTTGCTTACGTAGATTGATAAAGGCTTTTAGATCGGCTTTGTAGCGATCACGTTTACTATCGAATGATTTGTCTTCAAAGAAAGACGCTGATTGCAACGCAATTTTCATAGCATTAGAAAACGTAGTTAAAGCAGCATAGAAGTCATCACGTTCTTTAAGCTTAGTATCAACTACTCTGCCATCGACTTCTTGCATCTTAGGCGCTAGCACTTGTCTTAACGCTTGACCGTCTTGTTTGTTTTTTACCGATGAAAAGATAACCCACAGCTCATTATGTAGCCTTGGTAGCTGTTTGTACTCAGTGTCCATGCTGTTATACATGCCTTTGAGGTCTTCAATATCAAAACCACCTTGCGTACGATCGGCAAGATCCTGATACTTCTCAATGGTGATATCCAGCTCTTTTAAAATGCCGCGATAATCAATCAGATAACCAAAGCGTTTCTTCTCATGTAAGCGGTTAACTCGAGCAATTGCCTGAATGAGATTGTGCTGCTTTAATGGTTTATCGATATACAGCACGGTGTTCTTGGGCTCATCGAAGCCCGTTAATAGCTTATCAACGACGATCATAATGTCAGGGCCATCGTCCTGACTAAAGGCTTCTATGATGGCTTTGGTATAGACTTTTTCGTCACCGCCATACTCTTTGGCGACATTGGCTTGCCACCAGCTCTGGACAATGTCTTTTGATTCGCCATCGACAGTATCATGACCCTCACGAGTATCAGGTGATGACATGGCAACCACTGATGTCACTTTGCCAATCTTGTCTAACGCCATCTTATAACGGATAGCAGAGGCTTTAGAGTCACAGGCCAGTTGACCTTTAAGGTGCTGCTGTTTAAAGTTTTGGAAGTGATCAGAGATGTCATGAGCGATCAGCTCAATACGACCTTCAACCTGATAGATTTGACCTTTTTGTGAGAACTTACGCTTGAGATCAGTCTTTTGATCATCGGTAAGCTTTTGAGTAATACGGTCAAACCAAGCATCGATGGCTTGGTCATTGGTATTCAGCTCAGGGATACGCTCTTCGTATAAGAGTGGGGTGACGGTTTTGTCTTTTACCGCTTGCTGCATGGTGTAGGAGTGAATGATGCTACCGAATTTATTCTCAGTCTTATCATCTTTTAGCAATGGCGTACCCGTAAAGGCGATAAAGGCAGCATTTGGCAGGGCTTGTGCCATGCGAATATTGTTCTCACCGTTTTGGCTACGGTGACCTTCATCGACCATGACGATGATATTGGGGCTGTCGTTATAGCACTCATCATATTTAACGGCTGAACCAAACTTATTAATAATGGAGAAGATAACACGTTCATTACCATGACCGATTTGCTGCGCGAGACGGCGACCAGAAGTTGCCATCGCATCCGTTTTGTCGCGATCACTAAGCACACCACCAGAAGCAAAGGTTTTACTAAGCTGAGTTTCAAGATCAACACGGTCGGTGACGACAATAACACGGCACTTCGCGAGCTCCTCTAACCAAATAAGCGCCTTAGAGAAAAACACCATCGTAAAAGACTTGCCGCTACCTGTGGTATGCCAAATGACACCACCTTGCCGACTACCCGACTTACCATCAGAGCCGTCAAAAGTGCTGATACGCTCAATCAATGCTTTGATGCCAAAGACTTGCTGATAACGGGCAACAATTTTGCCCGCCTTTTTGTCAAACAAGGTAAACATGCGCGTCATCTCAAGTAGACGCTGTGGCTGCAAAAGGCTGATGATTAAGCGGTCTTGGTCGGTAACGACTAAATCACCACCATCAACTAATGACTGATATTCCTCTTTGATAGAGGCAGAACGATGGCTAAACAAATTCTCAATCTGCTCATCGCTGAGCGTTTGGTTTTTTATACGGGCAAACTCAGGCTCAGAGATTTCTTCTTCGACCCATTTCGCCCAAAATTTCCTATGTGTACCGCAAGTAGCATACAGACCGTCATTACCGTTAACCGCTAGCAATAATTGGCTATAGGCAAATAGATGTGGGATTTCTTTTTGATGTTGGTTGCGAATATGCTGTGAGACTGCTTGGGCATTGGTAGATTGCCACTCTCTACTAGAGTCAGGGCGTTTGGCTTCGATCACTGCCAGCGGTAGACCATTCACAAAGCAGACGATATCAGGTCTACGACTGTTCGTACCTTCACTATTGAGTACTACCAGCTCTTCGGTAACGTGAAAGCTATTATTATCAATGTTATTCCAATCTATCAGAGCGATGGTTTGCGAAGTTTTCTTACCATCGATGAACTCAGTCACGGTCACGCCATAAAGCATAGCGTTATATAGTGCTTCGTTTGCTGCCTGTAAGCCTAGATTCATCGCTGGATTTAGCACATGCATGATCTTATCAAGGGCGCTGTCTGATAGAGGATGTAGCTTGCCCTCAAACATAAAAGTTTGCTTGGCTAAAAACGTACGCATAATCGGCAATAGCACCACTTGGTCAGTGGCCTTATTTGAGGCAGTCTTTGAGCGCATGGTAATGCATTGGTTGGGCGGAATAAACTCATAGCCTAATGTTGTCAGCAAGGTTAAGGCAGGAATTTTTGAGCTGAATTCTTCGGCGAAGTTGATGCTGAGGTTTAAATCGGTCATGTCTGCCGCCTTATACATAGCGTTTGTTTGGTTTTATCGATTGTAGCCCAAATCGCTACTAAAGACGCCTTAAAAAAGACAACAAAAAACCGCCAAGGTTGCGCGTGATTCAAAGGGCACTAAGCGTGGCGGTTATGTTGGACATAAAAATCCTGCTGGTCATTAGCTACAATCAGAACATAATTACACTTAAAAAAGCTAAAGAATCCAAAAATCATCCGTGTGTATTATTACACACATAATCATTGCCAAATCAGTATTTGTGTGTAATAATACACACAAGTCAAGTTGGCTTATTGAGTTAATTTCTCGGAGGACTTATGAAAAGTTCGACACTCATTAAACTACTTGAGGAAGATGGTTGGAAAGTTATTAGGAAAAAGGGTACAAGTCATCATATTTTAAAGAAGGAGGGCATTGATAAAATAATTTCAATTAGTCACCCTGAAAAAGATGTGTCTCGACTCCAATTGACTAAAGCTAGACGGATTTCCGGCTTGAAACTTTGAGCGTTTACCAATCTCCATTTGGAGGTTGGTTTTTCTCAAATTCCAAAGGAGTAATTATCTATAAGTGTAGATAGAAAATTTTAATTCAAATTAAGGAAGTTAACTAAAAGAGAGGTGTTAATATGCTTCATTATCCTATTGCCATCTTTAAAGATGAAGATATGGAAAACTATGCAGCTATTGTGCCAGATGTCGATGGCTGTTTCCCGCTTGGAGATACCATAGCAAAGACTATTGAAGATGCTGAAGATTTAATTTTCGAGCATATCGAATTCATGATAGAAGAAGGTATGAGTTTTGATTTCAATACAAGTGAGATTGAAAGTTTAAAAAACGAACCAGACTATAGTGATGCCTTGGCTTGGGCAATAATTAGTATTGATGATACTAAGCTTTCCACTAAGCAAGTGCGCTTTAATGTAAGCTGGCCTGATTATTTATTAAGAAAAGTGGATGACTATGCAGAAAAAAATCATGAAACACGTTCAGGGTTATTGGCTAAAGCAATTCAGAAAGAAATAAACACAACGTTAACAACGTAATCATGAAATAATATAGTGAATGAAAACATTTCTAGTGTTACTTAAAACCTCACCTAATATCAATTAGTTGAGGTTTTTACATAAAAATAGTTCATGAATAAATTCTATATACTTCTATCAACCACCACCCGCTTCTTACCCGTCAACAACACCTGCATCAGCGCCTTTTTCTCTTGCTGCAAATCAGCCAATTGCTGCTCAAGCAACTCAATCTCTTTATCGGCATTGGTTAACACGGTGGCGATTTTTTGTTGTTCTGGAATAGATGGAATGGGTACTTTTAATGATTTTATAATCTTGATAGTTAACTGAGGCTGTGCGGAACCAAATGTCAATGAATCAACTTGTCTCGTAAACAGTGATGAGTTTGTCAATGCGTAAAAGAAGTTACTTTCTAATTCAGAGTTATTACAACCTAAAGTAACCATTCCAGAGTTTACTCTAAGAAAGTCATATTGGACTGAGTCATCGTAATAGGCAGTTTGTCCAACTGTACCTCTTGTTGTTAGTACAACGTCACCTCTATTAACAATGCCTTTCCCTAGCTTTTCATACTTTTCCTTTGAAATGAACTGAGTTTCCTCGAATAAAAACCCTTTCTTAGTCACATTTTTAGCACTTAAGAAAAGATAGTCACCTTTGTCATAGAATTCAGAAGAATTAGGATATTCCTTTCCACGATCACCGTCAGTGACAGTCATACCAGCATCGATTAAAGTTCTTTCTTCCCACTCACCCTCAAACCGTTCACCCGACTCATCAAGCAAACGTTTTTTACCCGTCAGAAGTTGCTGCATTAAGGCTTTTTTCTGCTGGGTACTATTGTCAATTAATCGCTCAGTGGTACTAATCGCCTTATCCCAAGTAGATAGAATTTTAGCGATTTTTTGTTGTTCTGGGAGAGGTGGCGTTGGCACAGGTAATTCTTTGCAAAGCTGTATAGTTAGATTCTGTTGCCCAGATGTCTTTTTAGATCTAGATTGCAACCACTGTTGGGCTAAATCACTACTTAGAAAATTTAAGAAATAATTTTTATTAACTTTCGACGATACGGTTCTATAAATAACTATAGCTTGGTTCATATTGTATTCATCAAAATCTCGACCTAACATCGCAATTTTACCAAGCGGAGGACCTACGATATTCATAAGAATATCGCCAGGGTAAGCAATTGATCGAGCTAGGGAGCCATTATGTGCTTCTTGAGTTACGAAGATCATATCTGACGAGGTATCTAATTCGCCATTAAAACCTAGATTATTTACCCTCAAAAAAGGTATCTTAGAATCACTAACAATTTCAGTTTTTGGCGGTGTAGTACCTTTTGTTATTTTACTTGTTAATTCATCAGCAGTTTTTACTAGCCAGTCTGAAGGGCAATTACCTAGTCCTGTTATAGTTTGAAATTCCTTAGGCACCATAACCCAACTCCTTTAAAAACCCTACCATCCCAGTCTCTAAACTCTCTAACTCAGCCTTTAACTCAAGACGCTCAGTACGCACCGCGTCCAAATCAATCTCCGCCTCTTCCTCAAACGTATCGACATAGCGTGGAATGTTGAGGTTAAAGTCGTTTTCCTTAATCTCATCAAAGCTCGCTAGATACGCGTATTTATCAGCGCTTTCCCGCGCCTTATAAGTCTCAATGATCTTAGCAATATTGTCTTCAGTCAGCTGGTTTTGGTTCTTACCTGATTTAAACTCATTGCTGGCATCGATAAATAACACTGTGTCATCAGTTTTGTTCTTCTTAAACAGCAAAATAGCCGCTGGAATCCCCGTCCCAAAGAACAGCTTTTCTGGTAAACCAATCACCGTGTCGAGCAGGTTTTCTTCGATGAGCTGCTGACGGATTTTACCTTCACTGGATGCACGGAATAGCACGCCATGCGGCACGACCACACCCATACGACCAGTCGTAGGCTTTAGCGTTTCGATCATATGACTGATAAAGGCATAGTCGCCCTTGGTCTTGGGCGGTACACCACGATGGAAGCGACCATAGGGATCGCTACTGGCATCTTCATGACCCCATTTATCCAGTGAAAACGGCGGATTGGCCGTCACCACATCGAACTGTAATAAGTGCTTGCCATCTTTATCGAGTAGCAGCGGATTACGGATGGTATCGCCCCACTCGATACGGTGGTTGTCCTCACCATGTAGGAACATATTCATCTTGGCCAGTGCCCATGTCGAGCCAATGGCTTCTTGACCGTATAGCGCATACTTTTTAGAGTTTGAGTTTTTGCGTACCATCGCCCCGCACTTGATGAGTAGCGACCCTGAACCACAAGCCGGATCACATATCTCATCACCTTCGACAGGCTCAAGGATAGTCGCTAGCAAGTTAGACACTTCAGGCGGTGTGTAGAACTCACCAGCCGTCGCCCCACTACTGGCGGCAAAATGCTTGATTAAGTACTCATACGCATTACCAATCACGTCCAAACTACCGACACGCTCAGCGGAGAGGTTCAGAATATCTTTGCCAAAATCTTCTAACAGATGGCGTAATAGCTCGTTCTTTTGCTTTTCTTGACCTAATTTATCTGTATTAAAGCTAATATCTTGGAAGACGTTTTTGAGCTTAGTACCGTTGGCTTCTTCAATGGCATGTAGCGCCTCATCGATGCGCTGACCATTACCCGGCTGATGGCGCTGCTCGTACAAGTCCCAAAAGCTTGCGCCTTCAGGCAACACAAAACGCTGCTTGGACATCATGGCATGTATCAGTTCGGGGTTGTCGCCGAACTGTTCGACCAGCTTGTTGTACTCATCGCGATAGACGTCAGACAAGTACTTTAGGAATAGCATAGTTAAGATAAAGTCTTTATAGGTATCGGCACTGATGACTCCGCGAAAAGTATCGCAGGCGTTCCAGACGGCTTTGTTGATATCGTCTTGATTGATTTTGCTAATATTATTAGTGGTACTGGCAGGCATTTATTATTCCTTAACGCGCTGGAAAATTATGAATAGTTATAGTGAGGTAATGATAGCAGGGTCTGAGGTGTCATTGTTTTGAAATCAGTTCAGGAAGGTTATATAGCGAACGAAGGATTTCAAATAGCAAGCAGAAAGTTGGTTATATTACTATTATAGATACTCAATGATGAGAACAGAAGGCTGTATACCTATACAGAAATAAAAGTATGTAGATGGATTTTACTTGATAGGTATCTTATCGCTCAGTGAATACTGAAGATTACTTTTTGATTAAGGTATAGGCCACGTTGGTATCATCCAATTGCACTAAAGAAGCAAGTCTTGCTGATAGAGGATCTTTACTCTCGATTGCCGTTAAGATAGCTTTGTGTCTTGGTAATGAATGCGTTTGTAAGTTAGGTCTTAGGCTGGTCAACTGAATAGATTGCTGTAGAGGTAATACCAGCATTCTCGACATATAAGCAAGTAGGTCATTATGCGTGGCCTTTGCAATGGCAAGATGGAAATCTATGTCAGGTTGCATAAATTCTTCCGCACTCGTAGCCTTCTCCATGCCATCGTACGCTTTTTTGATCTGTGCAATATCGTCATCGGTTGCGGTACTAGCAGCGATATAGGCCATTTCAGGCTCTAAAACACGTCGAACGGTCGACAGGGTTTTAAAAAAATCATTTTCTGGTGTGGACTGAATCAACCAAAAAAGCACATCTGGATCGAGTAAGTGCCATTCATCCTTTGGCCGTACGACCGTACCGACTTTTGGACGTGAGTACGTCAGGCCCTTAGAGTTCAGTACCCGTATAGCTTCACGAGAGACAGGACGACTGACCTGAAACTCCTCACACAACTCAGCTGAGGAAGGTAATTTTTCATTTTCAGGAAATTCGCCAGAAATAATTTTTAGACCTAATTGTTGAACCATTAATGCATGTTGGCTTTTGCTTGGGACAGGGTTCTTGTAGTCGGCAGTGCTCATATCTTATCGTTACTCATATTTGACACTAGTATGTTATACAAGACCTTATCAATTAACAAGGTCTTGTATTTTGCATAAACCAGTGCGAATATTTGAGTAAATTAGTGTGAATGACGAGGAACCTCAGAACCGCGACAGCCGACAAGAAAATCGAAATCGCAGCCTTCATCAGCTTGCAGTACATGCTTGACATAGAGTTCACGATACCCACCAATAAAGTTAGGTTTAGGTGGCTCTGGTAAACTAGCTAAGCGTTGCTGTAGCTCTTCATCGCTAACATCTAAGTGCAATTTGCCTGCATATGCATCAAGTTCAATAAAATCACCGTTTTGTACCGCAGCCAATGGCCCCCCTGCGCGGGCTTCTGGTGCCACGTGTAATACCACGCTTCCATACGCCGTACCACTCATGCGAGCATCAGAAATTCTCAGCATATCTGTGATCCCTTTTTCTAACAATTTGGGCGGCAATCCCATATTACCGACTTCAGCCATACCCGGATACCCTTTAGGTCCTGCATTTTTTAGTACCAAAATGCAAGTTTCATCGACATCCAAATTTGGATCTACAATACGTGCTTTATAGTCATCAAGGTCTTCAAACACCACGGCACGACCACGATGTTTCATCAATTCTGCTGACGCGGCGGACGGTTTGAGCACAGCTCCTTTCGGTGCTAGGTTGCCATGTAAGATACACATACCGCCATCTTTACTCAGTGGATTGTCCACTTGACGGATGACTTCATCATTATAGATAGGCGAGCTTTTGCAATTCTCCCAAATGCTTTGTCCATTCACAGTCAGTGCTTGAGGATGTGGTAGCAGATTGTGCTCACCCATACGGCGCAGTACCGCAGGTAAGCCACCGCTATAATAAAATTCTTCCATCAAAAATCGACCTGATGGCTGCAAATCAACAATGGTAGGCATACCGCGACCAACACGATTCCAATCCTCTAGCTCTAAATCAACACCAATACGCCCAGCAATGGCTTTTAAATGAATGACAGCATTGGTTGAACCGCCAATTGCGGCATTGACTTTAATCGCATTTTCAAACGCTTCTTTGGTTAAAATTTTGGATAACGTCAGATCTTCTTTGACCATATCGACAATACGCATACCTGATAAGTGCGCCAAAACATAACGCCGCGAATCCACTGCTGGAATAGCGGCATTGTGCGGTAAAGAAGTACCTAGTGCTTCAGCCATACAAGCCATTGTAGAGGCCGTACCCATCGTATTACACGTACCCGCTGAGCGCGACATGCCCGATTCTGCAGATAAAAATTCATTGAGATCAATTTTGCCAGCTTTTAGCTCTTCGTGCATTTGCCAGACGATGGTGCCAGCGCCAATATCTTTTCCTTTATGTTTGCCGTTTAGCATGGGCCCACCTGTGACGACAATTGCAGGAACATCACAACTGGCTGCGCCCATTAATAAGGCGGGTGTGGTTTTATCACAGCCTGTTAACAGCACGACACCATCCATAGGGTTACCGCGAATCGCTTCTTCTACATCCATACTTGCCAAATTACGCGTCAGCATCGCCGTTGGACGTAGGTTGGATTCCCCGTTGGAGAAAACAGGGAATTCAACAGGATAACCACCCGCTTCTAAAATTCCTTTTTTCACATGCTCAGCAATTTTGCGAAAATGTGCATTACAAGGTGTCAGTTCTGACCAAGTATTACAAATACCAATAATGGGTCTGCCATCAAACTCATGATCTGGAATGCCTTGATTCTTCATCCAACTACGGTACATAAATCCATTTTTATCAGCTGTTCCAAACCAAGCTGTTGAACGTAGTGGCTTCTTTTTTGACATGTCTATATCCTTATATAGTATTACTATTTAAACAATAATAATCAAAATACACTAAAATCTATCTTTTTAAAAGGGTTGATATTTAAATAGTATTACTATATTTTAGTTAAAGCTTTTACACATTATTCCAGTTATCTACTGATAACGCATTTAATTACAGATAATTTCTCTTTGGCGTGGTGCTTGAGAATTACCACATGGAACGTGGAGTCGGATATGGATTTCGAAAAGAACGTTATACGAAAAGTGACCTACAAATTAATCCCTGCATTGATTTTGCTTTATGTGGTCGCTTATATTGATCGCGGTGCAGTCGGCTTTGCCCATCTACATATGGGCGCTGATGTTGGTATAGGTGACGCTGCTTATGGATTTGGCGCAGGCTTATTCTTTATTGGTTACTTCATGTTTGAAGTGCCAAGTAACTTACTTTTAGCCAAGTTTGGGGCGCGTAAGTGGTTCACTCGCATTTTATTGACATGGGGTTTGATTACCATGGCGATGGCGCTCATACAAGGCCCTAAGAGCTTTTACGCACTTAGGTTCTTGCTCGGTGTTGCTGAGGCAGGTTTTTTTCCTGGTGTCTTATATCTGATTACCCAATGGTTCCCAGTCCGTCACCGCGGAAAAATCATGGGGATGTTCGTTCTATCGCAGCCTATTGCAATGGTAATTGCAGGCCCGTTATCTGGTGCTTTACTAGGTATGGATGGGATGGCAAACATGCATGGCTGGCAGTGGTTGTTTATAGCCGTCGGCTTACCTGCTGTTCTCTTGGCTCTACCGACTTATTTGTATTTGCCAGATGATATCAAAACCGCCAACTGGTTAACCGCAGAGCAAAAAAACTGGCTGCAAAGTGAATTGGTTAAAGATGAATCTGAGTATGAGCAAACAAGGCATGCCAATCCTTTACATGCGTTAAAAGACAAACGTGTATTACTTCTTGCACTGTATTACCTGCCTGTTACCTTGAGTATTTATGGCTTAAATTTATGGCTACCCACTATTATCAAGCAGTTTGGTGGTGGCAGCGATTTACGAGTTGGCTTTTTATCGAGTATTCCTTATCTTTTTGGTGTCGTCGGACTTTTAATTATTCCGCGCAGTAGTGACCGTTTAAATGATCGTTATGGGCATCTTGGTTTTCTTTATGCGGTAGGTGCTTTTGCCATGTTCTTAAGTGCTTGGCTCACCTCTCCTGTCTTGCAGTTAGTTGCCCTATCTACTGTCGCTTTTTGCTTGTTTTCAACAACGGCTGTTTTTTGGACACTGCCAGGCCGTTTCTTAACAGGCAGTAGTGCGGCAGCTGGTATTGCGTTGATCAACTCTGTAGGTAACTTGGGCGGTTATTTGGGACCTTATGGTATTGGCTTATTAAAGGAATACACGGGTCACATGGCAGCAGGCTTATATTTTCTCTCTATGGTTATGGTATTTGGTTTGATTCTGACCTATTTCGTCTATGCCAAATTTGAAAAAAAGAAATCTGAAAAAACAACCGTTAGCGAACAAGCGTATTAAGGACATTGATTATGAATATCATTCAATTTGAAACCCAAGACCGTCACCGTGCGGTTGGCATTGTCGAAAATAACACTGTCAAACCAGTCAAACAGGTTGGAACAGTTCGAGACTTAGCATTAATGGCGATTAAAAATAAATTAAGTCTAGAGCAACAGATCGAACAGTTAGGCTTTTCCTCTGAGAACTATGACTATGCACAACTACTAGACAACTTACAGGTACTTCCGCCTTTGGATCATCCAGATACCGCACATTGTTTTGTCTCAGGGACGGGTTTGACCCATCTAGGCTCCGCCGCTACTCGTGACAAAATGCACCAACAGAACGTGGCTGATACTGCCTCAGTAACCGACACCATGCGTATATTTCAATTGGGTATTGAAAAAGGAAAACCTGCTGACGGTGAGGTGGGCGCACAACCTGAGTGGTTCTATAAAGGCGACGGCTCCATTGTGGTTCGTCCTGGTGCTGATCTGCCGCTACCTAATTTTGCAGAAGATGGTGGCGAAGAACCTGAAATTGCAGGTCTGTATGTGATCGGTCCAGACTCAAAACCCTATCGAATTGGATTTGCTATGGGCAATGAATTTTCTGATCACATCATGGAACGTCGCAACTATTTATATCTTGCCCATTCCAAATTACGTTTCTGTAGTTATGGTCCAGAGCTACGTACAGGTGAGCTTCCGAAATATTTAGTGGGTACCAGTCGCTTGCGCCGTGATGGTGACGTGATTTGGGAAAAAGAATTTTTATCCGGTGAAGACAATATGTGTCATAGCCTAACCAATCTTGAATACCACCATTTTAAATATCAGCAGTTCTTAAAACCGGGTGACGTACACATTCATTATTTTGGTACGGCGACGCTGTCATTTGCAGATGGCATGCAAACCCAAGTCGGTGATGAATTTGAGATTGAGATGAAAGAATTTGGTCATTCTTTAAAAAATAAGATTGCACATACTCAACCTGAACTATCCATTGGTTCAGTTAAAACACTCTAAGGAGAATACTATGATTATCGGACATAATTTTATTGCAGGTCAGCGCAGCGCGCTTGGCAGCAAAGTCTTACAAAGCGTTAATGCTAGCACTGGAGAACCTTTGGCTTATGAGTTTCATCAAGCGACTGAAGAAGAGGTCAATAAGGCCTGCGAAGCCGCGAGTGAAGCCTTTAAAAGCTATCGTAATACGTCACCTGAACAGCGCGCGTTATTTCTAGAAGCGATTGCCGATGAGCTAGATGCACTAGGGCAAGACTTTCTTGACAATATTTCACAAGAGACCGCGCTACCGCTTGCACGCTTACAAGGCGAGCGTGGTCGTACCAGTGGTCAAATGCGTTTATTTGCTAAAGTGCTACGCCGCGGTGACTATTTAGGGGCTCGTATCGATACGGCACTGCCTGAGCGTGAGCCCATGCCACGTGTAGATTTACGTCAAGTAAAGATAGGCGTCGGTCCGATTGCTGTGTTTGGAGCCAGTAACTTTCCCTTAGCTTTTTCAACAGCAGGCGGTGATACTGCCTCTGCTTTAGCGGCAGGGTGTCCTGTCGTTGTCAAAGCGCATAGTGGACATATGGTAACGGCGGATCAAGTAGCACAAGCGATTGATAGAGCTGTTACAAGCACTAGTATGCCTAAAGGCGTGTTTAGTATGCTTTATGGCAGTGGTGTCGGTGAAACGCTAGTAAAACACCCGTTGATTCAAGCGGTTGGTTTTACAGGTTCGCTAAAAGGTGGTCAAGCCTTAGGCGCTATGGCAGCCGCTCGCCCCAACCCTATTCCAGTATTTGCAGAAATGAGCAGTATAAATCCTATGCTCATGCTGCCAGCTGCCCTAAAAAATCGTGGTGATAGCATTGCTCAAGATTTAGCAGATTCTGTCGTGATGGGATGTGGACAGTTTTGCACCAACCCTGGTTTAATCATTGGGATTAAATCACCTGAATACAGTCGATTTCTTGAAAAATTGATAACTATTATCGATGACAAACCTGCACAAACCATGTTGAATGCAGGTACGTTAGAAAGCTACTCATTGGGTCTAGAAGATTTAATGGGGCATGAAGGGTTCCAACATTTAGCGGGCCAGCCTCAACAAGGGGATCAAGCTCAACCGCAGTTGTTTAAAGCAGATGTGGAATTACTGCTGGCAGGCAACCAGTTACTACAGGAAGAGATTTTTGGTCCTGCGACGATAGTCATTGAAGTCAAAGACAAAGCGCAGCTGATTCAAGCACTAAGTAGCATGAACGGCCAGTTAACGGCAACTTTAATCGCAGATGAAGCAGATTTTGATGGATTCTCAGATGTTGTACCTGTATTAGAAGAGAAGGCCGGACGCTTACTATTAAACGGTTATCCAACAGGTGTAGAAGTCTGTGAGGCAATGGTTCATGGCGGACCTTATCCGGCAACGTCTGATGCACGTGGCACTTCGGTCGGAACGCTGGCAATTGACCGTTATCTACGCCCTGTGTGTTATCAAAACTATCCTCAAAGCTTATTACCAGAAGCATTGAAGGATGAGAATCCATTCAATATTCTGAGATTGCTTAACGGTGAGATAACTCGAAACAAAATCTAATGCAAATAAAAAGAGACCATTAACTGGTCTCTTTTTTTGTTTCACTCGATAAAATATTCATACTAATAACCCATGCTAAAATCTAAACATTCCCAAAAACACTTGCAACTCACAGTTGCAATATGGATCTCAATCGCATAAAGTAATTTTGTAGTTCAAGAATAACTTAAAAGGTGATGCAAACATTAGAAGATCAAATAACTCATTTGGCCCTCCTCTTTAGCTGATAAAAAATTGCATCGACTTAGATTTTCGAAGTCGAGTATCACCTGTTCGATGACAAATGAAATAAACTGAAGCAGAAGATGATTTTTTACTGATAATATATATTTGAGACTAAATAAGATTTTAGAAATATTTAGTCTCAAATATTTGTGAGAAAAATCTTATTACTTGTCTTGCCTTCAATACTGCGTCGCTGTTGGTCTATATGCTGGTCTAACATAATTATTTATTATAAAAAATATAATTAAATCAAATACTTATTATATTAGTTCGAATTCCTCCTTCACCGCCAATCTTATTTTGCGTAAGCAAAGCCTTTGTTTTTCTATCTTATTCTACCCTTCTCTAAATATTTTTTGACAGTTTAACAGTAAGACTTTCAGTCTATACTTATCCTATACTTCTGTTTAACCTTGATTTCGTGTGCTGAATGAATCTAATAACTATATATCTAGTCAAACAACACATTATTTGACCAAACTAAAAATTTCTTACCATGGGCTGAGAGTAACTCATACAAGGGTTATAAACCAAGATAACTATATGCCCTGCTGTAGGATAAAAAACAAAAACCCCAGTTGATCAACTGGGGTTTTTTACTATCTTCAAATACTAACCTAGCTTTTAGAGCATAGCTTGCGCAATCATCGCTGATCCGATAAACGTACCTGTAAAGGTTAATACCGCAACAATGGCAATTTTAAAGCCAGACTTCTTAAACAAATCGACTTCCATTTGCGAGATGGCAAAACCAGCATAAGCAAGGACTGGCGTTAATAATTGCAGAACGCCTAGTTTGGCGGTTTCTTCCAAAACATAAGCATTAAATGGAAACTGTGGTAGAGAGATTAAAATAGCTACAATAGATATCCAAGCAATCGCCGGTACATTGACTGGGATAAATCGCTTTAACAGCATGCCGATCACGCAACATGCAAATAAAATGAGCATGGCAGGTAATGCTACTAATGGATTTACATCTTGCCCTACCCAATTGCTTAGTAGCAAGACCACACAAATCACAGCTAATAAAATAAAAGACTGCATGATTGACAGACTGGCAGGCTCTTCCATGACTGCATCGAGATTGGTTTCTGACGTAGCGACTGTCTGCTGGCTCTTCTTAAATTTACTGACTACTTTATACAAAAACTCTGTAAAAGGCAGTGCCACAAATAAACTAACAAATAAACCAGTGGCATACGTTAACAGGTTAGAAGTGGCGGCAAATGCAGTAATAGTTTCTGCTTGGGCAGGAACCGTCTCTGCCAATGCTGCTGAACAAGCACCCATCATACTACCGCTACCAATACCGCATGCCATAGCAAGTGCGCGTACATCCATGATATCCATCGAAGCAATGATACCTGCCATTAGTGAGAAGTAAATTGCACCAAACAACGTACCCATGACATAGACACCCATCACACCGATGCCTTCTGGACTTTGTAAGCCGTATTTATCAGCAATCAAAGCAACGTTAGGTTCACGAGCAACGGAGTGCGTGGCACCGATAGCTTCTCGGCCCATGCCAAAGACAAGCACTGCAACCGGTAGCGCAATCAAAACGGTCGCTACATTACCTAACTCTTGCAATAGTAGTGCTGGACCAGCAGCGATGATTTCTTCGATATTGGGACCAACACCAACACCGAATTTGGCGATAAAAGGCATAATACTTAACAGAATGGCATAACTGGCAAACTTGGCGCGTTTTTTGGTTATAACCGCTTTCATCGAAGGCACGACATTGGGATTTAATAAAATCGCAAAGATGAAAGCATAAAGTAATGGCAGTAACACCAAAATGCCAATACCGATAGGGATTTTTATAATACCTATCCATTCTGCTAATAACGATACCGCAATCACTAATAAATGCAGTTTCCAATCAAGCAGGTGCTTTGTCATAGTAGGTGACAGCACGCTATTGTTGTTCATATGAATTCCCTTTGAGTATGATGATGACTCTATTGATTGAACTTGGTCTGTTGAGTTTTATCTGTCGATAATAAAATTTTATTCAGCGCTCTTTGGTAACCCCGACTCAACCAAAGAAACCCATACCTTGATACCGGTCTCGATAGCATCATCATTGAAATCATAAGAGGCATTGTGCAGTGGCTTAGAAGGTATGCTGCCATCAACGCCCAACCAAAAATAGGCGCTTTTAACTACCTGACTCATAAATGAGAAGTCTTCAGAAGCCATAGAAGGTTCTACATCGGTATTGACTTTATCAACGCCCAACGCCTTAGTAGCCGCTTCTTTAATCTCAAGGTAAGCCTGACTGTCGTTGGTGGTTACTGGATAACGAATGTGGTAATCCATCTCGCCTTTGACACCATATAAAGGCGGCAGAGTGGCGACCATTTCTGTGAGCATCTCTTGCATAGATTGGCGCACATCCATATCAAAGCTACGAACCGTGCCTTTTAAGATGGCAACATCTGGAATCACGTTGGTGGTATCGCCGCTGTTCATTTGCGTCACGCTGATAACGCCAGACTGCAATGGCGAGACGCGGCGAGAGATAATAGATTGAATATTGGTGATTAGTGCAGCACCTGCGGCTATAGGGTCAGCACCCAAATGCGGCATGGCAGCATGCGTGCCTTTACCCGTCAATGTAATCTCAAAAGTATCAAAAGAAGCCATCATAGGACCATTGTTTACAGCGATTTCCCCCACTGGCAACCCAGGCCAGTTATGCAAGCCATAAACGGCATCCATCGGAAATTTATCAAATAAGCCATCATCAATCATGGCTTTGGCGCCGCCTAACACTTCCTCTGCAGGCTGAAAAACAAAGTGAATGGTGCCACTAAACTCTTTATGTTGACTTAAGTGTTTTGCCGCTCCTAGCAGAACAGAGGTATGACCATCGTGACCACAGGCGTGCATACAGTTTGCATGGGTAGATTTGTGATCAACGTCGTTTTGTTCTGCAATTGGCAACGCGTCAATATCGGCTCTTATACCGATAGTAGGGCCTACACCATTCTTCAAAGTGCCAACCACACCAGTGCCACCCAAGCCTTGATGGACTTCAATACCAAAAGATTGTAATTTATCTACGATGAATGAAGAGGTCTTAAATTCTTTGAATCCAAGCTCAGGCTGGCTATGAATCTGTTTGCGCCATTGTTTGACTTCATCTAATAATGCTTCATTAACTGACATTTATTTTTCCCTTTGAGAGTATGTATTGATATACCGACGTTGGCATTGATACGCGCTATCAACTTTTGGACAGCGAAAAACCATCTAATCTTTTTGCACTTTTTTATTTTTACCAATAAATAAGCCACTTAAAGTGGCTTATTTATGACGTACTAGAGATATGTTTTCTTGAACAGCTATTGTAACCTATTTTCACGCATTCGAATAAAGCCGAGTCGTATTAGCAAGCTTCGTCTTTATCTCTTTTTGAATAGATTTTTTACAGTGGTGCAGATTACAAGCATTTTTTCAGTCGTGTTTGGCCATATGAAATTACCGTTAAATGATTCGATATTCTATTACGATTCGTTTTATTATCAGCTTAATTTTATCCCTAAACCTTTATGCTAAAAGGCTTTTAGTTTTCCTGTGGCGCTTAATCTAGCTTTATATCTATATTTACCATCATTGCTATACCGTACAAAAATGTAATAACAGTAAGGTCACTGATACTCGGCAGATGCCATTGTCCAAAAATTGGATTATAGTAGATATCGGTAGTATTTATTTAAATAAACTAAAGGATACAACGATGAAAACACTAGGAATGTGTATCGTAGCAGGACTCGGGTTGAGTGCTTGCGCGACTGGCATGGGCGGCACGGCAACAGGTAATACCAGTCAAAGTAATAGCTCTGATAAAGTGGTCACTCAATACCCAGTTGAGACTGCCCTACTCAATATCTATACCAAACAACGTAGTGAAAAATTGGTCGCTACTGTCGGCGGACAAAACGTAGCCGCAGATATTCAAATCACCCCTAAAGGCAGCATGCGCTTTAATAATAAAATGGTACAAGGCGCAGAAGTCAGCACAATCAACACAGTGAATCAGCAGATCACGGATCAGTCAGTCGCTATCAATTACTTTACGCTAAATCCCTTGGTGTTCCATGGTTTTACGGATAGTACGGGTGAGTATTCAATCGCTAACCAAACGACGAGTATCCCTAAAATGGCTACTGTAGGCGACTCAAGTCAGCTTATCACTGAAAACGTATATGCTGACAGCAGTATGCGTCAGAAAACCGCTACCTATAAGCAGGACTGGTCGCTCACACAAGATACAAATAACACGGCGTGGCTCTGTATAGAAACCTCAGGCAATCTACTTTTGACTTCTGGTGCTGCAGGTACGTCTTCAGAATGCTATAAAATCAATGCCAAAGGCGATGTTTTGAGTAGTAAAGTCACACTCACTCAGCCTAATAAAAGCGGCATATCCAAATCAATGACGTTTATCAGTCAGTAGCATTTGCTCAATTAGTAACGATCAATAGTGTCATATAAGAACAAAAAAAATAGCGCCTAATTAAGGCGCTATTTTTGGATTCTAGGATTGTATTTTTATGAGCGACGATCATGGTTATTTTTATCATGACCGTTTTTGTCGTGGCTGTTTTTAGCATGGACATTTTTAGCTGTTGTTTTGTGCTTAGCAGCCACTACGTTCGCTTTGTGATGTGACTTGGCTGCCTTAGCTTTGGCCTGCTTATAGTTATTACTCGCTTTATTGTTGCTGTGCTTTTGTTGCTGTACTTGAGCTGAATGATGCTTATCAAAATTAGGTGCAGCATTGGCTTGACCGACCATCGACAAACAAGCAGTAGCGGCTAAAATCGAGCTAACTAGTATCTTTTTCATCATTTTATTCCTTTGAATTCATATTTAGAGTAGCTATAGATAATTCACTTAGTGTTAAATGAACTATCGTGATAAAGCTTTACTCTATCGACAAAGAGAATGATAAATGATTCTAGTATTAAGTAGATTTATGAAACTTGAAGAAAGGTTGCGATTGTTACGAGGGCATACGCGATCAAAGGAATGTTAGGTGTTGGCGTAATGTTTGGTTAAATGACAGACTATTTACGATTCATCGGTAAGCATCGTAGAAAGGGTATTTATAAAAACGCGAATGACTAGCTGATTGTTGAAGAATGCAAATACGGAAACGGTGAAGTTGCTGGCTAATATTTAAAACGAGCATAGCAATACTCCATACTGCTATGCTCTAAATGTGCTAAACAGACGTTTTCTGCAAAATATAAACCACAAACTTCGCCTCTGTGCTAAATGCTGCTGTTTCTACGGCAGCCAATAGTACTTGCCTTTTTTCGCTGCGGGCACGGTACGCATAAGGTGTCATCGTCATCAAATCAGCCAAATCCTCTGCGGATAACGTTAGCTCTGTACTGACACGGCAGGTCTCAACCAACGTAAAATATGGTGCCAATTCTTGCAAAAATTTATCAGAATCATGCTCACGTACATCATCAAATAGCGCATCACGCATCGTTGCCAAATGCCCGACATCAGGCTTGGCAATGATCAGATAGCCACCATACATCAACACATTATCAAACGCCTCGGGCAAGATAGGGCTAAAAATACTGCTAATACCCGTCATACTGTGCGGGCGTAATGGTAAATGTGCAGCACTGGTCACTAATGGATAGACCGCTGTCGTTTTGGCAGTATCTTCTTGGCGCGGCTGATACCATAGACGACCTGCTAGTTTACTGACTTTGGCCAGCTCAACCACTGCAGGCTTACTGATGTCAGCGGCTATCAGCGTGTCTATAACCTTCAACCCCATTTGTGCCATTGCCTGCGTGTAATAGCCTTCTCCGCAGCCAATATCAAGCCAACTGACTGGCTTGCTATCTTGCTCGTTTATAAACTCATCGTTAGACAGCAACTCTGTCATTTTTTGACTAATTAGTTTTTGGAGCGGTGCATAGTGCCCATGATTCAAAAACCGTTTACGCGCATCGATAGACTCTTGGCTATCCCCAGGTGCTTTGGACTTTTTTTGTTGTACTGGCAGCAGGTTGACATAGCCTTGACGCGCTACATCAAAAGGATGCGAAATTTGCTTAGGGTGCAAACTACCATCACAGCGCCAAGTATCTGCGGCAAGCTGTAGTGATGACTGACAAAGTGGACAAATAAATAACGACACGGGCATCTCAAAGTGATAGCAATATGCTTCGCATTTTAACAAAATTCATGGGTCTTGAGCGACAAAAAGCCGTCTCAATAATAATTGAGACGGCTTTTTGGAGTTTTGCAAATTGATAGCTATATAGATATTCGGCTGTTATAGCTTAACGCAGCTTTAGCGTCATTAACCCGAGGATGACAAGAATAATAGCAATAATCCAAAATCTCGCCACCACTTGTGTTTCTTTCCAGCCAATTTCTTCGAAATGATGATGCAGCGGTGCCATACGGAAGACGCGTTTTTTGCGTAGTTTGTACGAGCCAACTTGCAACATAACTGATAGCGCTTCGGCGACAAACAAACCACCCATAATCGCAAAGGCAATCTCTTGACGGGTCATTACGGCGATAGTACCCAGCATTGCACCCAATGCTAGCGCGCCAACATCACCCATAAATACTTGTGCTGGATGCGCGTTGAACCATAAGAAACCAAGGCCTGCTCCGACCATTGAACCGCAGACGATGATGACTTCGGAGTTATAAGGAATATAAGGCACATGCAAGTAATCAGCAAAGCGTACATCGCCTGATACATAGGCCATCGCGCCCAAACCTGCAGCGACGAGAACGACTGGCAAAATCGCCAAACCATCCAAACCATCGGTTAGATTGACTGCGTTAGAAGCACCATTAATCACAAAATAGGTAAAGATGATGAAGCCAATACCAAATGGCACTGCTGAAAATGGAATCATCCAGTCTTTGAATACTGGCAATAGCAAATCTTGCATCTCACGCGTGGTGTTGATATCGGGTTGTAATGTGGCGATATAATACAAAGACACACCGACAAATAACGCACCCATAGACAACCAAAAGTACTTTTTGCGAGCGATTAAGCCTTTTGGATCTTTGTACTTAATTTTTAGCCAATCATCAGCCCAACCTACGGCGCCGAAGATAACCATAACCACGAGCAAAATCCAAACATAGGGATTGTTCAATCGTGCCCACAGCAGCGTCGATATGCCAATCGCACTTAGGATCAATACCCCGCCCATGGTTGGTGTACCAGTCTTGGCCAAATGCGATTGAGGCCCATCATTACGAATGGCCTGACCATATTTGAGCGAACGCAAGTGCCGAATGACACGGCCACCAAACATCATGCTAAATACAAGGGCGGTAACAACTGCAAGCAATGCTCGTAGTGTCAACGAAGAAACCGCAGAAAACGGCGTATAATACTGGCCAAGCCAGCCGAACAACCAAACTAACACCGCCTACTCCTCTACTAGCGCATGAATAAGTGTTTCCATTCCCATGGAACGAGAGCCTTTGAATAACACAGTACAAGGCTTAGCTTGTTGCGCTTGCAAATACGGCTGTAAATACTGTAATAAACTGTCTTTGTCGGCAAAAGCATGAGCACTGATATCAGACACCTCTTGCGCACCTGCAACGGTATAAGGGGCATATTCGCCAACACAAAGCAGCACATTGATACCTGTGGTCGCGATAGTACGGCCCAAGCTTTGATGTTCACTAATAGCAGCCTCTCCTAGCTCACCGATATCGCCCAGCACCATGACCTGCGTACCTGTTTGCGCGGCCAATACTTTGGCGGCGGCACGTACCGAATGAGGGTTGGCATTATAAGTATCATCAATAAGACGATGCATACCAAGTATCTGGCTATTTAGACGACCTTTAGCAGGACGCGCATTTTCGAGCCCAATGACGATGTCGCTCACCTCAATATTCAGCGCATGTGCACAGGCAGCAGCGGCCAAGGCATTATTGACATTGTGCTCACCTGCCAATGGCAAGTTGATATCATGGACTTGGTTACCGATATGTAGCTTAAATTCGCTACGTTCAGGCTCTACGTCTAGATGGCTTGCGCTTACATCCGTATTACCAAAGCCAATCACATGTGAGGTGTGCTTTTCAGCGATACGACGCAACTGATTGGTAAAGTCATCCTTATCAGGAACAATCGCAAACTGCGCGTCCGTCAACGTATGGTAAATCTCTGCTTTGGTCTGGCAGATGCCTTCACGGCTACCAAACTCACCCAAATGCGCTGTACCGATGTTTAAGATACAGGCCACATCAGGCTGAACAATTTCAGTCGTATAAGCAATCTCGCCAATATGGTTTGCGCCCAACTCTAAAATAGCATAACGATGATGGTCTGATAGCTCAAGCAACATCATTGGTACACCCAAATCGTTATTGAGGTTACCACGAGTGATTAAGGTCGGTGCCAATCTACCAAAGATACTGCCTAGCATTTCTTTGCAGGTGGTCTTGCCACTAGAGCCCGTAATAGCAATCACGGTTAAATCTGTATGCTGCTGACGACGATATGCTGCCAATTGACCTAGCGCCAAACGGGTATCGCTGACTACCAATTGCGGAATAGCATTTGGGCCGGACAACGAAATAGGACGCGAGACGACAGCGGCAACAGCGCCTTTTGATATTGCTGTTTCGATATAATCGTGACCATCGAAATTATCGCCGCTTAACGACAAAAATATATCACCTGGCTTTATCGTGCGGGTATCAGTGGCTATACGCTTACTGGCTAAGGCCGTCTGTTCTGCTGTATGGCCTTGTGGTAGTTGCCAATGCCCATCGAGCGACGTGGTCGCTGCGAGCATATTGTCCATTTGCCAGACATAGAGCCCTTGCGTCTGGGCAGTATTATCGGTGTCGGCTGTCATAATGATTACCTTATATGATGACTACTTAATTTTTATATTTAATGATCAATTCTTACTAATGCATGCATCGCGAGCCAATCAATTACACACGGCCAGCTTGATTCAATGCCTGCTGCAAAACAACACTGTCATCGAAATCATAGCGAACGTTGTTAATCTCTTGATAGGTCTCATGACCTTTGCCTGCGATGACAACGATATCATCTACACCTGAGTGACTAACTGCATATTCAATGGCCGTCTGACGGGCAGGCTCGATATGGGTTCGTTGATATTGCTCAGCGGTCATACCAGCCTGCATATCTTGCAAAATCATATTAGGGTCTTCGGTGCGTGGATTATCCGCGGTCAAAACAACTTGATCAGCACCTGCTAGACCTGCTTGCGCCATCAATGGTCGCTTGCCTGCATCACGATCTCCGCCGCAACCAAATACTGCCCAAAGCTGACCTTTACAGTGGGTCTTTAAGCTTGCCAGCACTTGGCTTAGCGCATCTGGAGTATGCGCATAATCAACGATGAAGCAGCCATCATCTGACGGTACGCGCTGCATACGCCCAACCGCACCTTGCAACTGTGCAACAGCAGGCGCAATACGCTCGATATTCATAGCCAAGTCAACATCGAGTGCTACGACAGCTGCTATCGCTGCGAGCAAATTGGCAACATTGAAGCGACCTAATAATGGACTAACAACCTCTATGCTGTCAGCTTTGTCATCGCCAAAATTAGTACGCAGATTTATTTTGACGCCTTGCAGACTTGGTATGATATCAGCGGCAACAAAAGTAGCAGTTTTTGATGAATCCAAACTGTATGTCCATACCGTCAAACCGCTGGCGTTTGCCGTATCTAACATAACCTGAGCGTGCTCATCATCAATATTAATAATGGCATGGGTCAAATTTGGAAAATGGGCTTTATCAAACAGCTTGGCTTTGGCAGCGGCATATTCTGCCATATCAGCATGGTAATCTAAATGGTCACGGCTCAAATTGGTATAAATCGCCACAGTGACTGGCATACCTTGTAGACGTTGCTGGTCCAATCCGTGAGAGCTGGCCTCTAATGCCAATATTTCTGCCTGCTCTGTCCCCATTTGATATAGAAACTGTTGGACAGCTAAAGCATCGCCTGTGGTATGACTGGCTTGCACTAGAGCGCCAAGTCTACCATTACCTGCCGTACCCATGACCGCGCTACTCTGGCCCATCAACTGAGTAAGCTGTGCCACTAATTGACTGATGGTTGTTTTGCCATTCGTACCAGTCACCGCAACCACGGTCGGTAGAGTCACTGGCTGCTGATATTGCAGGCGCGCTTGAATTAAGCTACCCAAAAAGTCGCGAATGTTAGGAACGTATAATACAGGGCATGGTAATGCTGCTAGTTGCTGCTGTGCATTAGCAATACTATCTGTCTTAGGTTCACTACTGGTATTTGAGAGATTTGTTGCTTCGCTAAGCAAAATACTAGGGTCAATCTCTGAGAGAATAAACGCGGCTTGCTCAGCGGCTTGCAGTAGATAATCGCGACTTTTTTGAGGGTTGGCTGTTTGACTTTTTAAAAGGACAAATACGTCATTCGCATCCAATTGGCGATTGTCTAAGCGAAATTGTTGAAACGGAATATGGGCAATAGACTGAGCTTGACCTGAACATACCTGATTGGATGCTTCCTGAATCGATGCTGCTATCATCACTGTAAGCTGCTCAGCCAGTTTTTGCTGCTGGCTTTTATTAGCATCTATAAGCCGTTGTAAAGTAACAGTAGCGCTATCTAGCGATGATATAGTCATAGATAAATCCTAAACAGTTAAAACGTGTCAGCTCAGTAGAACTGGACATTTAAAATAATTGAACGCTTACTGCGCTTCCGTTTTTAGTGGCTTATCCAAAGGCACATTATACAATCGCAATGCTTCTTTCATCACATTATGAAAAACAGGTGCGACTGTGAGACCAGCATAAATCTGACCACGTGGGTCTTCGATAAGCATTACGCCTACCAGCTTTGGATTAGATGCAGGTGCCATACCAGCAAAGACATTACGATACTGATCCGTATAGTAACCACCTGCTGGGTTGATACGGCGCGAAGTGCCCGTCTTACCTGCCACGCGATAGCCATCAATAGCGGCGGCTTTTGCCGTACCACCAGGCTCTGTAACGCTTTCGAGCATTTGCACGATAGACATCGCTTGCTCATGCGCCATAATGCGTTTACTTGGCTGGGGTTTGTCAGTTTTGGTCAAGGTCAATGGATGCATGACCCCGCCTGCCGCCAACGCTGAATAAGCCTGCGCCACCTGCGCTAGCGTCGCTTCCATACCATAACCATAACTGATCGTTGCACGACGTGAGGTCTCTTTTTCTTCTGGCGTCACGACTAGCCCACTACCTTCTCCTGGGAACTGTAACGGAGTCTTCGAGCCAAAGCCAAACTGTCGTTGCATATTGGTGATGGCATCGGGCGGTAGCGACAATGCAATTTTGGTGGAGGCAACGTTACTAGACTTCTGTAATAGCGTGGCCATGTTAATCATGCCCAAGTTGTTATGATCTCGAATGGTATAGCCACGTACGCGAATCGAACCAGGATTGGTATCAATCAAGGTCGTTGGCGTATATTTACCCGAGTCTAGCGCCGCTGCAACAGTAAACGGTTTCATCACCGAACCTGGCTCAAACACATCTAGCAGTGCGCGGTTACGCTGGTTTTCACCCGTCATCTCGTTAAGGTTGTTCGAGTTAAACGACGGCCATGTTGATAGTGCCAGCACTTCACCAGTTTGCACATCAACAATCATACCCGTTGACCAACGTGCTTTTTGCAAACGCCCAGCTTTTTCTAGCTCTTTATATAGCAAATACTGTAAGCGCGAATCAATCGTCAATGCCACATCTTTGCCGGGTACTTCTGGCTCAATCTGCTTAATTTCTTTTAGGCTGTTTTGTTTGGCGTCTTTTAGAACCAGTACTTTTCCGTCATCACCCGCCAGATCTTTTTCATACTGACGCTCAATACCAGCACGGCCTTCGTAACCGCCTTCAGGATCTTTAGCGTTCTGACCCATAAAGCCCAGCAGCTGTGCATTAGACTGTGGCTGCGGATAATAACGTTGAAAGAAATTCTTTTCATAGACACCAGGGAAATCAAGCGAGCTGACGCTTTGGGCAATCTCAGGTGTAACCTTATTAAGCAATGGCAAATAGTGCGATCCTGCGCCAGATGGCAAAGCTGCTTTTACGGCTTTCTCATCGGTCACATCGATACTGTCATCAATAGCAGTGACTTTTTTCAAATCATCGACCGAGATATTGGCAGCAGCGGCTAGCTTGGTCAGGTCCATATTATCTAGACGCTTTTGCATACGCGCCTGTAATTGTGGACTGCTAGGGTTGGTAATGATAATGCGCTTTAGCTCATAGTATTCACGCGAATAATCATGCGGACTAAACGAAACCGTTGCAAGCGGCGCGCTGACCGCAAGCGGTAGATTATTACGATCAGTAATCATACCGCGATAAGATTTTTGAGTGCGCTCACTGGTAATGAGCTCATTGCCTTTGTCTTGATAAAACTGTGCATTAGCAACCTGAATATAATAGGCGCGACTAATCAGTAGCGCTAATATGACCAGCGCTAGACCCCAGACCATACGAAAACGGTTTTTGTCTTGTTCAAAACCGCCAAGAGCAGAAGCACCTGATGCTTTGCTCGAAAAAACCATTTTACTTTTGCGGTTTTTTACACTGGTATAAGCGCCTTGGGTGTCGCTTTTTTTGATGCGTCCGAACAATTTTGCCTTACGATTGCTTGCAGCTTTATCGGGCTTGCTGCTCGTCTGACCAGATTTAGCCGCACTGGCTCGGCGGAGAGGTTTGGTTACCTTGCCGCTGGCTGGTTTTTTGCTGGTGTTTTTTGCGGTGGATTTAGACTTTTTCTCACTCATTGTCCTGCCTCCGTCGCTGATTCTTCAGGAGAGATGTCGGTAGAGGCACGTGGCCCAATAACGTCATTCATATCTTCATCTGAGTCTTCCATAACCACTGGCACCAATGCCGTTGCTACACCAGGCTGGATAATCAGCTTATCCTTTAATGTTGGCGAATACATACCCAATTCGGCAACCGCTCGACTGGCAATCTGCGGTGTGGCGCTAAAGGTTTGCTGCTCAATCAATAGACGCTGATGCTCTACTTGTAGCTTACGTTCTTGTTTTTTCATGTCTTGCAAGGTTTTGTAGTCCTGATGATATTGCTGAACTTCTTCGGCAGTTTTGATACCACTCCATACAATCGTGGCTGCCAATAGCAGTAGCACGACCACATAAATGCTCACCACATTAAACCGGCGCACGAATAGCTCGCCGACATCGGTATTATAAGGTGTAGCAGTGCGGCGATTCGCAGGTTTGTCAGATATTGCCATGACGATCTCAAAAAGGTGAACGTAAACGATAGAGTAGATAACGGATTGCGAAAGATGAACGTGTCATTATTCGGTCATACCATCGATAAATATAAAACCAAAGACACTTATAAATGTAAAAACTAAACCTAAAAAACCGAACATAGAAAATATATTCGATAGCTAATATATTTAGGAGCCATAAATCATTACAACTTATGGCTATCAATATGTCATACCAAAACCAAACACGTTGCATGGCTATACTACATATAAAGCCATACAACTATCATGCAGATAAAAACCAACTGCTGAGCCTAACAGACAATATTTACAGATTTTTAACAGTGGCGTAGCCATTAGGACATTTGCGCATCATTTAGACAAGTATTAGCAATCTTAGACTACTCAATAATCATATTCGACTATGACTTGCGGCGTCATGTTGTTCTATGATGTTGTTGTCTGCTCATAAGTTGTGTCAGTACGCGTTGCCATACGCAGCCATGCACTACGCGCGCGCGGATTCTGACTCGTCTCAGCTTTACTTGGGCCAACACGTTTTGGCTTGCTAAAATAGCGCGGGCGATTTGGCGGCATTGGCAGGTTTTCGTCTTCTGGATACTGCCCTTTACTATGTCGCTGCAAAAACTGCTTGATACGGCGATCTTCTAATGAGTGAAAACTAATGACCGCTAACTGCCCACCTGACTTTAAGATAGGAATGCTTTGCGCTAAAAAGTCGTCAACATCGCCCAGCTCATTATTAATAAAAATACGCATGGCCTGAAAGCTTTGTGTGGCTGGATGTTTACCGCGTTGCCAGTTGGGATGCGCTACTTTAATCACTTCTGCCAACTCAAGCGTAGACTCGTAGCTCTCCATCTGTTTGATAGCTCGTGCAATACGGCGACTGTGACGCTCTTCGCCAAACTCATAAAGCACATTGGCCAACGTTTCATCATCGACTTTTTCAAGCCATTCCGCAACTGACTGGCCACGACTGGTATCCATACGCATGTCTACTGCCCCGTCGCGCATAAAGCTAAAGCCGCGACTACCATCATCAATCTGCGGTGATGAAATGCCCAAATCTGCCATCAAGCCATCAACTTCACTGATGCCCATAGCAGCCAGACTGTCGGTCAACGTCGCAAAACTATCGTGAACCACATGCACACGGCTGTCTTTGCTTGCCAGCTCTTGCGCCACGCTGATGGCTGTCGGATCTTTGTCAAAGACAATCAGTGTTGCATCATCGGCAAGTTGACTTAATAGCAGTCGGCTATGGCCGCCACGGCCAAAAGTCGCATCAACGTAGATGCCACTTATATTTAAGCTATTTTGGTCACCTTCTGTTTGCTTAGGCAAGGATTTTACGCCGAGCACCGCAGCGACAGTCTCTTGCAGCAGCACCGCATCATGGACAAAACTTAATTCATCAGACGTGATATCGCCCTCATGACTGGCGTGAGTAACATCCAGATCGACATCTTGCGTAGACGCATCCTTTATAGCAAAAGGACTAGACACTGACTCAGAGAGATCAGCGGCGGCAGAAGGACTGGCTTTCGATTTTGGCTTAGACTTTGATAGGGACACAAACAACTCAATAGATGACGACCATACTGGCCAGTAATTGGATGAAAATAAACAAGTTATGACTTGCCTAGCATTATTATCGCAAGGATACACGGCTAGTCAAGCACTAGAAGGGCTTTTCATTAAAAATATCACATGTCTCTGTTATACTAGCGCTATATTTTACGCTATTTCTTAACATCGACTTCATATCTTTCATCGCTATTTATACTGATAGCTTATATCGATAGCAAACTTTGAGACTTTTATCATGCAAACCTCTACTGACAGCACGCGCCCTGTGCGTACGCGTATCGCCCCATCACCAACTGGCTTTCCACACGTAGGTACTGCCTATATTGCCCTGTTTAACTTGGCTTTTGCCAAAGCTCACGGTGGCGAATTCATTTTACGTATCGAAGATACCGACCAGACGCGCTCGACTGAGCAATCAGAACAAATGATTTTGGACGCTTTACGTTGGGTTGGTCTAGATTGGAGCGAGGGCCCAGATATTGGCGGCCCACACGCTCCTTATCGTCAGAGCGAGCGTAGCGATATCTACAAAAAACACGCTGAGATACTCATAGAAAAAGACCATGCGTTCCGCTGTTTTTGTACCAGTGAAGAGTTAGACGCTATGCGCGCTGAGCAAATGGCCAATGGCGAGACCCCTCGTTATGATGGTCGCTGTGCTCATCTTGCACCAGAAAAGACCGAGCAATTGGTAAGCGAGGGCAAGCCACACGTGACTCGTATGCGTGTACCGGCCGAAGGCACTTGTCAGGTACAAGACATGCTGCGCGGTACGGTTGAGTTCCCTTGGACCCAAGTCGACATGCAAGTACTGCTAAAAACAGACGGCATGCCAACCTATCATCTCGCCAACGTCGTTGATGACCACTTGATGGAAATCACCCATGTGATGCGCGGTGAAGAGTGGCTGAACTCTGCACCTAAGCATCAACTGCTTTATGATTATTTTGGTTGGGAAATGCCAACGCTTTGCCACATGCCGCTACTGCGTAACCCTGATAAATCAAAACTGTCTAAGCGTAAAAACCCAACCTCTATCACCTACTATCGTGATGCAGGCGTGCTACCTGAAGCGCTGCTAAACTATCTCGGTCGTATGGGCTACTCAATGCCTAATGATGCCGAGCAGTTTACGCTAGAAGAAATGATTGCCAGCTTTGATATTCAGCGTGTGTCGCTTGGCGGCCCTATCTTCGATATCGAGAAGCTAAACTGGCTCAATGCAGAATGGCTACGTGCGCTTAGCCCTGAAGAATTAAAGAATAAAATCCTTGAGTGGGCCAGTAACAGTGACAAACTGACTGCTATCGCAGCCGCGATTCAGCCACGTATTGAGCTATTGTCTGATGCGGTTAATTGGGGTGGTTTCTACTTCCAAAACCTACCTGACATCAACGCTGAAAGCTTCACACATAAATCGCTCACCCCTGAGCAAATTATTGAGATGCTACAATTAGCGCTTTGGCAGTTAGAAGTCTTACCAACGTGGTCAGAAGAAAACATCTATGCCACGCTAAAAGGCCTTGCTGCTCACCTTGATATCAAGATGCGTGACTTTATGGCGCCGTTCTTTATCGCGATCGCTGGTAGTACCTCATCGACGCCAGTCATGAACTCTATGGCGATTATCGGTGCTGATATGACCTTGACTCGCTTGCGCCATGCAGTTGATGTATTAGGCGGTCTTGGCAAAAAGAAACTGAAAAAACTTGAGAAACAAGCGACAGAATTGCCAGATTTCTTAGCTGCTGCTGAGTAGTTTAGAAACTGAATAACTTATCTGCTAAACAGTTAATTAGCGAAACTTGTCGAATGTAAAAGGGTCAGGCCATCTCTGGCCCTTTTTTCGTTGTTAATCAGTACAATTACCCTCGTACTATTAAACGTCTTTCGTTAAATATTTTAATTGGAAATAAATATGGCCGCCAAAACCGTCACGATAGAAAGCAAAGACTACGTCTTTAACACCCTAAAAGAAGCACAGAAATACTATGATGCCATCGTAAAGGAGCTTTTTGATGCAACTTTGACCCTGACCAAGGGCCAAGACTTCGAAGATTTAAAATGGATATACAGCACTTACTGTAGTTACACCAAGCATAATCTAGATAAATTGGGCGAATATGACATCATTGGCGTCAAAGGCATAAGAACGATCCGAGAAAAAGGCGGTCAATATATACCAACTGAATGCTGTGCGATTATTTTTTCTGATGGTAGCGAAGAAGAGCTTTATACCGATAAAGCCATCAAAGAGATCGCGCTGAAGCAAAATCCACGCTAATTTGGACTTATTGAGACTTTAAAATAGGCTAAATCGCTTTTTTTTGCATATTTATGAATTATTTTTAAAATAGTTGTTGACAAGACTGCCGCTCTTACATAAAATACGCACACTCTTAGCGAGGGGCTATAGCTCAGTTGGTAGAGCACTTGCATGGCATGCAAGGGGTCAACGGTTCGACTCCGTTTAGCTCCACCATACTTATTTATAGCAACGCTCAGTATTACTGAAACGTAATAATAAATACTCGCTAGTAGGACGATATCAGCACCTAGGCAATGCTTATTTAATAAGCTATCTGATATTGTGAAGTACCGTTGTAACCACTGGTTATAACACTCTATGCGTCCCCATCGTCTAGAGGCCTAGGACACCGCCCTTTCACGGCGGTAACGGGGGTTCGAATCCCCCTGGGGACGCCACTATTCGGCGTCACTTATTAGCACTTTTGCTTAGCATCAGATTAGACTAATAAGCGAACAATAAAAAAGCCCAGTCATCATACGGTGACTGGGCTTTTTTATATCTGTCATTTCTCAAAATCCTCTATTCTATTGTCGTTAGCTTATTATTAATAGCTGCTAGCTTAGTGTTGATAGCGCTATTGCCAACCTATCTAATACTCGTTAATATCGATCTGACAAGCATATTTACAAAGCGTACCTATCTACTATACATGATGGGGCCTAGCGTGATTAAAGGGAAGTGATTGCTATGTTTGGTATCGAGAATTATCTAGGGTTTATTTTAGCGGCTATTTTGTTAAACCTAACGCCAGGTACAGATAGCATGTACATCATCACCCGTAGTGTCTCACAGGGGCAAACAGCAGGGGTTTATTCTGTTCTTGGCATTACTTCGGGTATTTTGGTACATACATTATTGGCGGCGCTAGGATTGTCCGTATTGCTTGCCAATTCCCCTACCGCTTTTATGATTGTTAAATATATTGGGGCCAGCTATTTGTGCTATTTGGGTCTAAAAATGCTGCTAAGCAAAAACTCGAACTCAGTAACGAACCATTTGTCCAAAGATCAGAACGTGACTAGCCGAAAGGCTGTAGATGGTTGGCAAATATATAAGCAAGGTGTGTTGACCAATACTTTTAACCCAAAAGTCGCTTTATTCTTCTTGGCGTTCTTCCCTCAGTTTATCGACGCTAGTTATGCTTATGGCATGCTGTCATTTTTGATGTTGGGACTGACTTTTGCCATCACAGGCTTTATATGGTGCTTGAGTTTGGCACTGCTGGCGTCAAAGTTCAGCAAAAAACTAAGAGAGAATCCAAAAGTTGAATCCATGATGAATAAAATAAGTGGTGTCGTATTTATGGGGCTAGGAATTAAGCTGTTGACTGAAAAGGCTTGAATAGTAAAGTAACAAGCAGAAAAAACGTCTTCCATAGAAAAGCCCAATCCCCTACTTTGACGGAGATTGGGCTTTTTGTCATATAAAACTTAACTAACTACTAGCTAGCTTCTTTGCTCTCAGCTGCCAGTTGACGTAGTACATAGTGCAATACGCCGCCATGACGCACATATTCGCGCTCTTTTGGCGTTTGTAGACCGACATTTACCTCAAAGGTTTCTACCGATCCGTCAGCACGTGTAGCCGTAACCGTAGCTGTTTTACTTTCGCCATTGTCCAGACCTGTGACGCTCAGCACTTCAGAACCATCTAGTTTGTAGGTTTCTGCATTCTGACCATCTTTAAACGTCAATGGCAGCACACCCATACCGACTAGGTTTGAACGGTGAATACGTTCAAACGAGCTGGTTAAAACTGCTTTTACGCCTAGCAGGATGGTACCTTTAGCTGCCCAATCACGGCTCGAACCAGAACCATACTCTGCCCCGCCCAATACCACTAACGGACGCTTATCTTCTTTATACTTCATTGCTGCATTGTAGATGGGCATTTCTTCGCCATCTTGTAACGTAGCGCTGTCATCTTTGAAGTAATAAGTATAGCCACCTTCTTTACCGCCCATCATGGTGTTTTTAATACGTATATTGGCAAAGGTACCACGAGTCATGACTGCATCGTTACCACGGCGTGAGCCATAGCTGTTGAAGTCTGCTTCCATCACACCGCGCTCTTGCAAGTACTTACCTGCTGGTGAGTCTGGATCGATATTACCTGCTGGTGAGATATGATCGGTAGTAATCGAGTCACCAAATAGACCTAGGATACGCGCGCCTTCGATATCAGGGATACCTTCTGGCTCCATGGTCATACCATCAAAGAACGGTGGATTTTTGATGTACGTTGACCCTTCATCCCATGGATACAATTGGCTATCCGCTGAACTAATTGCGTTCCACGCTGCACTACCGTCAAATACTTCGCCATAGTTCTTGCGGAACATATCAGCATCAATATTGTTGGCAATTAACTCGTTAATTTCTTCCGAGGTCGGCCAGATGTCTTTTAGGAATACATCATTGCCATCTTGATCTTGTCCGAGTGGATGAGTCGTCAAGTCAATATCAACAGTACCGGCCAGCGCATAAGCAACGACCAACGGTGGTGATGCTAAGTAACTGGCTTTGACATGCGAGTGAATACGACCTTCAAAATTACGGTTACCAGACAGTACAGCCGCTGCGACTAAGTCATTTTCTTCAATGCCTTTTTCGATCTCTTCTGACAATGGTCCTGAGTTACCGATACAAGTGGTACACCCATACCCTACTAGGTAGAAGCCCGTTTTTTCTAGCTCATCCATCAGATGGGTCTTTTCTAAATAGTCGGTGACCACTTTAGAACCCGGTGCGAGCGATGTCTTAACCCAAGGCTTGGCTTTAAGACCTTTGGCAGCCGCTTTTTTGGCAACTAGACCTGCACCAATCATTACTGCTGGGTTTGAAGTATTGGTACAAGAAGTAATGGCGGCAATAACTACCGATCCGTCTCGTAGTTTGTGTTGCTTATCATCGATACTGACATTTGAGAAGACATTGTTGGCTGGCGCATAACCTGCATTGTCATCACTGGTATCAACTTCGATATTCGGTTCAGCTGCCAAGTGTTCAGCTTGCTCTTGCTCGCCGCCTTCTTGATCAAAGCGTACTTTGCCTTCTACTTCTGACTTACGATCTTTGGTCATTTTTTCTAGCGTTTCGCCAAACTTCTCATGCATATCAGACAAATTGATACGCTGCTGTGGCAAGTTTGGACCAGCAAGTGCTGGTTGTACTGACGACAGATCTAGTTCTAATTTGCTTGAATAAGTCGCCGCAGGTGTATCGGCATCGTGCCATAAGCCTTGCACCTTAGCATATTTTTCAACCAGTTCAATCTGTTCTTCATCACGGCCTGATAGACGCAGGTAATCAATCGCCATTTGGTCAATTGGAAAAATACCACAAGTCGCGCCATACTCTGGTGACATATTGGCAATGGTGGCGCGGTCCGCTAACGGCATACTGTGTAAGCCTTCGCCATAAAACTCGACGAACTTGCCCACTACGCCATGTGCGCGCAACATCTCAACCACACGTAATACCAAATCGGTCGCCGTGACGCCTTCGGTTAGCTTACCTTTTAACTCAAAACCGACCACTTGTGGAATCAGCATTGATGACGGTTGGCCTAGCATCGCCGCTTCAGCTTCAATACCGCCAACACCCCAGCCAAGTACACCGATACCATTAATCATCGTGGTATGACTATCTGTACCAAACACTGTATCTGGATAAGCGGTCAGCTCGCCATCGACGTCTGCTGCCATCACCACACGGGCTAGATACTCAAGGTTAACCTGATGCACGATACCTGTCGCTGGCGGTACCACGACGAAGTTTTCAAAGGCTTGCTTGCCCCAATGCAAAAACTCATAGCGCTCGTTATTACGCTTAAATTCAATTTTTTCGTTCAAATCTAGCGCATCTTCGCGACCATAAGCATCAACCTGTACAGAGTGGTCGACGACCAGCTCACTAGGGATAAACGGATTGATCTGCTCAGCCTTTCCGCCAAGCTCGACCACTGCATCACGCATCGCGGCCAAATCGACTACTGATGGTACACCAGTGAAATCCTGCAATACCACACGCGCTGGCATAAAGGCGATTTCTTTTGACGCCTCAGCCCCTGCATCCCAGTTGGCAACCGCTTCGATATGGTTTTTGCCAACCGACTGGCCACCGTCTTCGTTACGCAATAGGTTTTCTAATACCACTTTCATACAAAATGGTAGTGTCTTGATATGCTCATAAGTTTCGGTCAGCTTTGGTAGGCTGTAGTAAGCATGTTCCTTGCCAGCAACCGAAAGGGTGTCTTTTACATCAAAAATATCACTCATGATAGCTTCCTTATCGTTGTTATAAATCCTGGACATAAATTATTATAAGTTTATGTATGACTGGTGGCTCAATAAATGATTGATCTGTTTTGAATCAATATCGCAGTTTCGCAAAACTGTCTGATATAAGTCAGTGTTAACAAAAGAGATAATCATATCTGTAGTGATTAACAGAAACTTCCTTTTACCATAACAAACATACAAGGCTTTGTTAACGTCTGGACGTTGTCGAATCGTGGCACAATCGTAAACGTAACAACGGTTTAGCGAGCTATTTTTGAGCAATCCCTTTCTATTTATTTTTTGTCTTTTTTACGTCGTCCATTGCGGAACACGTAGCGGTCTTCATAAAAGCCAGTATTGGCATTTTCTGCCCAAAAATGCGGCACCCCTAAAATAGGTAATGGCGCAAGCTGGCGTGGTTTCACATCATCATTTGATAATAATGTGTCCATGTATTTGGTAATCTTGTCATCCAAATAGCGCATACGTTCAGCTAACGATAAGGTAAAGAATTCTTGTGCAACATGAATGACAATGCTATGAGCGCATAGAGGTTTGCGTGGGTGTACCAACTGCTCAAGCAGTGCATGGCCAAAGATATAGACTGCTGCCTGAACACTGTTATCAGGCTGAGTTGGGTTGTCCCATTTAGCACGTGGTTTCACCAAACTTGTCTGCCAGTCAAAATTAACCAACGCCTCACCGATACTAGAGTCAGAAGTCACTAGCACTGCGCCATTCTCATCAAAGACAGTAATAGTGTCGCGCACACGCCCTCGACGCTCACTAATGCCCTGCTTTGCGATTTCTATCATATGGTAGTAATTGAGCATAGCTTTAGTCTTCGGAAAGGTCAGCCAAATACTGCCGTTAAACAAATCATGCAAATTATCACGCGTCGGGATATTGCCAGTTGTGCCGATGAAATGCTCATAAGCCTCCCCTTCAGGCAATACATTTTGAGAGACGAACTGTAGTGTCTGCGGCTTGTTATCATGAGCTGGTATGGTCTGTGGTAACGGCTGTTGCAAATGTTCAGCCTGCTGCATCATCGCCGTTTTTAAGACTTTGGCAATCGTGTCAGGCGTATTGATGTCAGAAGCATTTATATCGTGCTCATCTAGGCTTTTCACATCATCCAAACCTTTTGAATCATTCGAACCATCCAAGCTATTTCTCTGTGATTTCGAGCGACTAAGCCGCTCAATCGTGTTGCTGATATAAATCAATTGAGTAATATGCGATAACCAAGGCACTTGCCAGTCAATGGTAGCAAAGCTGTTATCAAGCTGACCTTCTACTACAGGCGGCTGCTTAGTATGAGTATCAGAGTTAAGTGTGGCGGGTAAATCACTGGCAGGCATAGAAGCTCTCTCTTACGGGCTATCTCTATTAGACGTATGGACGGTCTATGGTATCATGGTGCGCTTTTTTACTGCTAGATACGCCGCTCGAAAGGACTTTTTGAGCGCTATGGATGAATGAGTTTTATGGCAAATTTTAATACCCACTTAAATGTCGCTTTTATGGTCAGCGGCACACTGAGTTTGACAGTTTATAAAGCTGGATTGATTGATGATTCGGGATTTTTGGTGTGCGTAGCGCTTGGTACTATCGGTGGATTGCTGCCAGACTTGGATTCTGATAATTCAACACCGATTAAGCTCGGTTTTAATATCACCTCGTTCATATTTGCCTTTGGTCTGGTCATGCATTGGCGTAGTGACTTGAGCTTACTGGCATTGATAGTATTGTGGCTGGCAGGCTACGGTTTTATGCGTTATGTCGTTTTTCATATCTTTACTACGATGACGGTGCATCGCGGCGTCATCCACTCTGTGCCGTATATGGCAATACTGGGATTAGGTCTGACGTGCCTAAGTTACTATGGCTTGCACCTACCGCTGACGACTAGCTGGTTTTATGGTCTGTTTTTATTTGGTGGCGCGATGGTACATTTGTCATTGGATGAGCTATATAGCGTCAACTTGTCCAATATGAAAATGAAACGCTCATCGGGCACAGCGATGAAGTTTTATCAGCCAAAAGACAAATGGTGGTATTTGCTTCTATACACTATCCTTGCGCTACTGGTGTATGCCGCCCCGCCTTTTGAGATGTTTTGGTCACGATTAAGTGATCCTTCTGCATGGGCGCAGCTCAAAGTCGGCATATTGCCAGAATTAATAAAAAGCATGCTGCAATAAAGTTATCATAAGACCGTTGAGCCTAAACGAATAAGTCCAAACAAAAATTAGAGTAAAACATGCAACCTTACCCAGATATTTGCCCTTGCCAAATCAATCCAACAGCAGAGACGGCAGACGCTCCGCTATCCTATCGAGACTGCTGCAAGCCATATCATGATGCTTTTTATAATGATGAGATTGATAAAGCAGATGGTACAAAAGCGGAGACAGCCGAACGGCTCATGCGTACGCGCTATAGTGCCTTTGTATTGGTTAAGCCAGAGTATATCGTCAAAACCACAGTGCCTGCGCAGCAAGGCTTGCTTGACTTTGACGCGATTGAAAGTTGGGCAAAAGAGACACATTGGGCAGGATTAGAGATAGTAGAGCACACGCCAAAACTGGGTAAACGTCATGCACAGGTTGAATTTAAGGCGTATTTTAATGCCAAAGATAATACAGTTGATTTAGCAGAAAAAATACAGGCGCATCATGAACTGTCTACTTTCGTAAAGGTAAAAAGCAAAGCTAATCAAGATGCACTTTGGTACTTTTTAGACCCGACGGTTGCGATGACTGTCAGCCAAAAACAACCGTGCATTTGTGGGTCTGGTGAGAAATTTAAACGGTGTTGTGGGGGTTATTTGTAAGCTATGCTATGTCCACTCGTTTTTACTCAATTTTCCTAAGAAAAAACATTAGTTTAAACTTATTGAGTTTTAGTACAAGTTGTCATATATTTAGCTGGTGTATTCACAAACCTCAAGAGATAACTATGAAGCCATTATTCTTTGCAGCTTTTTTTGGTATTGTCATAGGACTATCGGGTTGTGCTACCTCATATAAAGCTCAAGGTATGAAAGGTGGCTTCTCAGATACTCCTCTTGCAAAAAACACGTATGCTGTCAATTTTCAAGGTAATGGTTATACTTCTGCGAGTAAAACAAGAGATTTTGCTCTTTTGAGGGCAGCTGAAATAATGCAAAACAATAATTATCCTTACTTTATTGTTCTGCAAGGAGATACAAGTACCATTGCTAAGAACGTTGAATGGTCACAAACTCAGCAAAACACTTTGATAAATAGCTACAGTGGTGTAACACGCATCAATACATCAACATCTGCTCCTGTCACATCTGTAGTATCTAAACACGATACTCAAGTCGTAGTAAAAGGTTTTAATTTACCTAATGTTCCTCAAAATGCACTATCAACACAGCAAATTATCAGCTCAATCAAAGCAAAGTATAAAATAGATGATTAAATAAAGAGCGAATATAATTCAATCTAGTTAAAAATTTATAGTCATACTTCTTAAAAAACTTTCTTAAAGTAGATTATTTCTATAGGAGTTTGACCATAACCTTTCGTTATCTTCTCTAATAACTCAAAATAGAAGCAACAGCTAAACACTCGCTCCAACGGCTCGTGCAATTGCAATCCCTTCATCAACCGTCAAAAACTTGCGCTGGCTTGGGCTGTCTTTATAAATGACATCACCATCTTGAAAGATTAAGCATTCATTGACGGCCAACTGTTGCCATTTCTCATTTTCAGTAAGGGGAACAGTTACTAAAATAGTGACTTTATCCGTGTCTGTGGTCACATCACCAAAGTTAATCGCCATATCATCATCAGCGAGTTTGGCTTCACCAAATGGCGCTTTACGCGTGAGATAAAACAGTAAACTACCCGCATAAGCCAGTTGCCACCTGCCATTGGATATTAAGCAATTAAATAACCCATTGGCAGAGAGATAGCGACACTGCGTGGTCAAAAAATTAAACAACGTTTTGTCATCAGGACGCGATTTAAAGCTACTCTTTAGACGATTAACCAAATAACAGAATGCCATTTCAGAATCAGTTGAACCAACTGGCTGACAGTGTGAGGCATTGCCGTTGTCCTGCAAGCGCTGACAGCGTTTGATAAATTCGCTATTCATCTGCCCATTGTGCGCAAATACCCACTGCTCACCCCATACTTCACGGACGAATGGATGGGTGTTTGCCAAGCAGTTCTGACCTTGCGTCGCTTTGCGAATATGCGCAATGACGTTCATGGCTTTGATTGGATAGTTATTGACCAAGTCAGCGACTGGCGACAGATGACTCGGACGATTATCATGAAACAGACGCAGACCCGTTGAGTCATTTGCCGTCTCATCGTTGGTTTTGTCATTATTACTGCATTCGCTGCGCTCAAAAAAGGCAATACCAAAGCCATCTTCATGACTGTCCGTCATCCCGCCGCGCTTGCGAAATCCTGCAAAGCTAAAGCCAATATCCGTTGGGGTATTACAGTTCATTCCTAAGAGTTGACACATTTAATCATTACCGCCGTTATTGTCGTCTATTATCGAGTTACCTTGATTAGGATTACTTTGAGCAGCAGATAGCGCATCAAAGTCAGCATCACTCATTTCATCAAGCAAAGCGGCACCATCAGTTGGGATGGTATCCAAAATGCGCTGAGCTTCTGCCAGATCAGTACTTTCTACCCAGAGAACGATACCCGAGTTCATACCTGGGATAGCGCTAAGCGGCTGCAAGGACACGGTAATGCCGTTATTACGTAGTAGGTTAGCGTGCAGCTCACCTTGCATATTGGTATCGTAGCGCGCCAGTTTGTGCCAGTTATCAACTTGATCGGTCATGGGATCGCCTCTAAGGTTTCGGTGCTAAAATTAGTACTAGCATTGGTACTAGAATAAATGAATAGGCAATGCTTAAGACAATTGATCTAGCGTATATTCTTTGATTGCAAACTCACTACTATTTAATGTTTCCTGCGCTTGCTCTGCTTGGGTGATACTGCTAAACACGCCGACTATTTGATTATCTTGTTTGCTTAATAGTACAAGTACGGTATTTTGCGACTTTTCAACATGCGCCCAATGATAAGCGGCCAGACGTTTCATCAAGTCAGGGTTTTTGACCATGATGTTATCACCCGTACGGCCTTCGGTACGGTTATAGTGAATCACATTTAGGCGTAATAACCAGAAGATCACCGCCGCCTTTGCCAGCATAACAGGTAGTGCACGCTTTTCATCGTTATTTAGCGGGCGGATCGATTCATAACCTTGTAAGAACGCCGCCATTTTACTGCGATCAAAGTTAACGGATTCGCCTTGTTCTGCAACGCCCCACGTGGTACAAAAATCATTAATAGTGATCGCAATATCCATCACGTAATGCTCGACACTGACTTCGGTAAAATCTAGTAGACCTGTCAGCCGAGCTTCACCTTTTTGTAGATTCCATAAGGTATTATCGGCAAACATATCTAAATGGCACAGACCTTTTGGCAAGGTTGCCAATGGCAATTCCGAATAAGAGCGCCAGATATCGCTCATCAGCTTGGCTTCGTCACCTGGCATAAACTGCATTTCACGGTCGCGCACATCTGCCCATGGGTACAGAGGCACGCCATATTGCTCACTTGGCTGCAATGCTTGTAGTGTCTCATGCAGCATGGCTAATGCCGCGCCAATGTCATGACACATCGCTTGCGTGGTTTGATCCGGATGTGAGCCCGCTAAGCATGGCACTAGCGTAATCGCTTTGTCTTCATAGTGGATGACATAGCGCTTATCGTCGCCATCCGTTTGCGAACCATTTGATTCAATAACGGCTAGCGGCGCGGCGACTGGTAGCTTGCCATTTAATTGATTAAGAATAACGGCCATTTTTTCGATATCAGCGGGCGGACGCTCTTCAAACAATGTAAACACGTAAGAGTATGTGCCGTCTGCATCATCAGTTGTTTGAATAAACCAGTTTGAGTTTTTAATACCTTGAGTAATCGGAATTGCGCGGGCAAACGACACGCCAAAGCTTTGACAAAAGGCGGCAAACTGATCATCGGTTAACTGGGTATAGACGGACATGACATCTCACTTATAGCAATTGGATAAGAAGTTGAATAGGATAAATTTATGCGGTAATGACAGCAATTGTACCGCGCATGATAAAACTATGGTGAAAAGCGTAATAATCTTGCGAAAACCTGCCTGAAATAGCAGTGATTTTGCTAGACTAGCGCCTATGAATTGATTATAAGGTGAAAGACCCTATGTTAGCAAAGCGTATCATTCCTTGCTTGGACGTTGACAATGGCCGCGTGGTCAAAGGCGTGCAATTTGTCGACATCAAAGACGCAGGCGATCCTGTCGAAGTAGCCAAACGCTACAACGAACAGGGCGCTGATGAGATTACTTTTTTGGATATTACTGCGACCAATGATGAGCGCGATACCACTTATCATACTGTTGAGCGCATGGCAGAAACGGTATTCGTTCCGCTGACCGTTGGCGGCGGCGTTCGTAAAATCGCTGACATCCGCAATTTGCTCAATGCTGGCGCGGATAAAGTGGCGATTAACTCAGCAGCCGTATTTACGCCGGAGTTCGTTGGTGAAGCCGCGCAGAAATTTGGCAACCAGTGTATCGTCGTTGCTATCGATGCCAAACGCGTCGCTGATATCAATGTCGATGGTATTGTCGTGCCACGTTGGGAGATTTTCACTCATGGTGGCCGTAAGCCAACGGGTATCGATGCCGTTGCTTGGGCGAGCAAAATGGCAGAGTTGGGCGCTGGTGAATTACTGGTCACCTCGATGGACGGTGATGGCACCAAAAAAGGCTATGATTTGGCACTGATGCAGCAAATTACGAGCCGCGTCAATGTACCAGTTATCGCCTCAGGTGGCGTCGGTAACCTGCAACATTTGGCAGAAGGCGTACTAGAAGGCGGTGTAGATGCCGTACTTGCTGCCAGTATTTTTCACTTCGGTGAGTACACGGTATTGGAGGCCAAAGAGTATATGGCAGCGCAAGGAATACAGATGCGTCTTTAGCACGCTCGTAATATACAAATAAAACCCAAAAAAATGCTATCATAGCGCTAACCATTTATTTTCGTTCAATTAACTAGGGCAACGCCAAAATAATAGGCGACCGAATCGATTGAACGCATCAGACTATTTAGCTATTTATTGACGCCTATATTTCAATTGAACGCTTATTAAGCAAAGGATTTTTTATGTCGAATTTACAACAGCAGCGCAACGACGTGACTCATATCGATGGTAACCTACATCAAAACGCTGATGCTCGCATTGGTATCGTTGTTGGTCGTTTTAACGGTTTTGTCGTTGAGTCATTGGTTGATGGTGCAATCGACGCCCTACTCCGTCATGGTGTATTGGGTAGCAACATTACTGTTATTCGTGTGCCTGGCGCATTTGAGCTACCACTTGTGGCCCAACGTGCTGCTGAATCAGATCGTTTTGACGCGATTGTGGCACTGGGTGCAATCATCCGTGGCAGCACTCCACACTTTGATATTGTAGCCAGCGAGTCGGCCAAAGGTCTGAGCGCTGTGGCAATGGATTATAATATCCCTGTTGCTAACGGTATCATCACTACTGATAGCATCGAGCAAGCTATCGAGCGCTCTGGCACTAAAGCGGGCAACAAAGGCTCTGAAGCTGCGATGGTTGTACTAGAAATGATCGCTGTTTTGTCACAGCTAGATATTGATGACAGTATCGATGAAGCGTAAGCTTCAAAGCTCACGTTTATTAGTTTAACTGGTGCTGCTATTTAGTAATAACAGCACCTTATAGCACTAGCCAGCTATCGAAACAATTGGCTACTTTTTGAATTTTCGCCGTATTTCTATACCCTTTAAAGCTTTGAATCAGCAAAGTCAAAAAGCTACTTTGTTAATTTATATTTTGACTGGGTATCATCTCAAAAATTTAGGTACAGACCCCCTATGACTGACCAACTCAAGCGCGCTATTAGCGCTGCGAAAACCGCACAAGCCAATGATGGACAAGCTGAAGCTACCCGTATAGCGAGCAGTAGTGCGGGTGATCAAACATTCGATATGAGTGAGTCTTCTTACAAGACCAGTCACACTGCTATCCGTAAGGCACGTCGCTTTGCGATGCAGGGCCTATACGAATGGCTCGTTACTGATCGCCGCTTTGATGTAGATGGTAAGCTTGGCTGGAAAGCCAATGCTCCGCATGATATTGCTGCTCGCACGCGTGCAACCAATGCCATGCATACCGTCCATATCGGTTATTATCATGAAATGATGCGCGACATCCCAGAACAAATTGAAGCACTCGATGCGCTTATCAGTCAGCATCTCGATCGTGAGGTTGATAAGCTAGATACTGTTGAGCACGCTATCTTGTTGATTGGCGCGTATGAGCTACAAAACCGTGTAGAGATTCCTTATAAAGTCGTGCTTGATGAAGCGATGAAGCTAAATAATCACTTTGGGGCGACTGATGCTCACAAATTGATTAATGCGGTACTGGATAAAATGGCCGGTGAGCTGCGCGCTTTAGAGGTACAAGCAGATACTAATGCCAATCTACGTACGTCACAAAAAGCGGCGGCTAAACAGTCTGAAGCAAATCCAGTGGATAGCATCGAAACTGCTGCTGAAACAGAAAGCACGATCGTCGATGAGCCGACTGCATCAAACAAGCCGCGTATCAGTGCTAACAAAGCTAACGTCAAACGCAGTAGTGCCAGTAAAGCCAGTGCAAATATCAGTGACTTTAAGGCGAGCAAGAAAAACGCTAACGATACCAAAGACTAAGACTAGCCATGAACGAGTTTGAGCTGATTGAGCGTATATTCTCACAGATGCAGGCCACGCATGCGCCATTAACTGGTATCGAAAAGGGTATCGGTGACGACGCGGCTGTGATGGCATTGCCAGCAGGCTCACGCTTGGTTAGCTGTATTGATACACTGGTTCAAGGTCGTCACTTTCATGCTAACTGGCAAAGAGTCGACGAATTAGCGTTTGCGATTGGCTATAAAGCCGTGGCTGTTAATGTCTCAGATATCGCTGCTATGGGTGCGACGCCACATAGCATTATGCTAGCGTTGGCACTACCTGAACGTCTAGCAAATCACGATTGGCTCACGACATTTGCCAAAGGCTTATTTCATGCGTGCCAGCTGTTTGGCGTGACGCTGATAGGTGGTGATACCACGCGTGGTGATCGTTTAGTGCTCAGTATCAGCGCGCAGGGATTACTGGCCGCAGATACACCAGCCATTTATCGCTCAGGTGCACAAGTGGGTGACAAAGTTTATGTTTCAGGCACACTTGGTGATGCTGCTTTCGCCTTGCAACATCCTGACAGCGCACAAGGTATCGAGTTGGCACATCGTCTACATATGCCAACGCCGCGTATTGCGCTAGGTGCAGCATTGGCAAAGATGGGTGCCACAGCGATGATAGATATCTCCGACGGTCTTTACCAAGATCTTGGGCATATCTGTCAGCAAAGCTCTGTCGGCATACGAATCCATTTAGATAAGCTACCGAGTAGCGAGTCATTATCTACTGTCGATTTGTCTGATCGCTTATTAGGTCAGCTAGCGGGCGGCGATGATTATGAACTGGCATTTACTTTGCCTTCACATATCAAACCGCCTACTGGCAACACACCTGTCACTTGTATCGGCGAGGTAATTGCACTAGCAGATCCGATAGCGACAGATACCAAGTCTTCTGATAACTCACGTCTTGAACTGTTTTATCAAAATCAGCCAGTGACGCCAACTCAGCCCGCACCGTTTTTGACGTGGCCCAATCTTACTGGTTACCAACACTTTACAGGCTAATCCATGACTGATCACGACTTATCTAAGCCTGACATCCGTAAAGCAAATGACTGCCCACCATTACCGGTCGGTGCCAGTATGCTTGACCGTGTGGTTTATTGGCTTGGGCTAGGTTTAGGTAGTGGTCTGCCGCGCCGTGCACCTGGCACTTGGGGTACTGTTGGTGGGTTAATCATTGCAATACCATTGTTGAGTTTGGGCTTTATACCTTTTCTCATTCTGACAATTCTATCTTGTATTTTGGGCGTTTGGATTTGCGGACGCACTGCTGAGCTGATGCAAGGTCATGATGATCCGCATATCGTTTGGGATGAGTGGGCAGGTATTTGGATTACCCTACTGCCTCTTTCTTACATGGGGATTGCTGACGATAACTTTTGGCAAAATATGTCTCAAGAACTTTCTATTTTCGCCATTGTTTTCGCTTTTATCTTATTTCGCTTTTTTGATATCGTTAAGCCGCCACCGATTGGATGGGCTGACAAAAGAGTTGCTGGCGGGTTAGGCATTATGCTCGATGACATCATCGCCGGTATCATGGCAGCAGTAGTATGGGTAGCGGTTATGTTTGGTGTGCTGTTATAAGCTACCCTAACTACTACGATGCTGAATTGGCTACTCTACAACCGCTAATCCTAGCAACGTTATCAATTTGAACGCTACTCTCCTGTATAGACAATTGATCTATTGTTAGTAGGTGGCATTACAAAGCCTGCACATCACAGCATTTTTATAAATGAACATTTGCGCTATAATCCAATATTATATTTTGTTACATTTGTGAGCCTATTATGACATCTCCTCTTTCTGTAATTATTTTAGCTGCCGGTAAAGGCACACGTATGCAATCGGCAAAGCCAAAGGTATTGCAGACATTGGCTGGGAAGTCTTTATTAGGCCATGTGCTAGATACTTGTCATCAGCTCACTGTTGATGAAACCATCATTGTTCATGGCTTTGGTGGTGATCAAGTAAAGTCAGAGATTACCAATCAATATACACAAGCATCGATTGCTTGGGTTGCTCAAACTGAGCAATTGGGAACTGGCCATGCGGTCAAGGTGACACTGTCTGATTTACCCAAGTCAGGACAAAGTCTTATTCTTTACGGTGATGTGCCATTGGTAAGCTGTAAGACATTGACAGCATTGAAAACTGCCAATATTGATGGCATGTCGATGCTGACGCTGACGGTCGATAATCCGTTTGGATTGGGTCGTATTAAGCGTGACCAAGCCGGTAATATTGAAGCCATCGTTGAGCAAAAAGATGCCAATGCTGAAGAGCAAAGCATTAAAGAAATTAACAGCGGTATCTACTGCGTCGATAATGCGTTACTGCACAAATACTTGCCTGAGCTCTCTAACGACAATGCACAGCAAGAATATTATCTGACGGATATCGTTAAAATGGCAGTCGCCGATGGTATTACTATCGCGGCGATTGAGCCTGAGCATACGTTTGAGATTGAAGGAGTTAATAATCGTCAACAGCTTGCTAGTCTAGAACGCACTTGGCAGCGCAAGCTAGTTGCTGATTTGCAAGAAGCTGGCGTGCAATTTGCCGATCCTACCCGTGTCGATATTCGTGGTACGTTAACCGCTGGTCAAGATGTGTTTATTGACGTTAATGTGGTATTTGAAGGTGACTGTACCTTGGGTGACAACGTCTATATCGAAGCGGGCTGTGTCATCAAAAATGCCCAGATTGGTAATGCCTGCTACATCAAACCGTATTGCGTGATCGATCGCGCTGATATTGGTGCTGGTGTTGATATCGGACCTTTTGCGCACTTGCGTCCTGATACCGTACTATCTGATAACAGCAAAATTGGTAACTTTGTCGAAATTAAAAAATCGACTATTGGTCAAGGCAGTAAAGTAAATCACTTAAGCTACGTCGGTGATGCAACCGTTGGCACAGGCGTTAATATCGGTGCTGGTGTCATTACCTGTAACTATGACGGTGCTAATAAATCGCAAACCATCATTGAAGACAATGCGTTTATCGGCTCTAACGCCAGTCTAGTCGCTCCAGTGACGATTGGCGATACTGCTACCGTTGCTGCTGGTTCTGTGATTACCAAAGACGTTGATAGTAGTGCGTTGGCATTTGGTCGTGCGCGTCAAGTACAAAAAAATGATTTTCAAAGACCCCCTAAAAAATAATTGCTCATTGGTGGTTTAGTCAACCTCAGTCATTCTTGAACTATTTTAAGCAGTACGGCAATCTTTGTGGTGCTGCTTCATCATATTTATCTGTTGATGACTCATCATTAATGACCAACCAAATTATTTGATCTTGCAACATTATATATTGAACTAATAAAATTTGAATCTAAGGAATAGCCATGTGTGGAATTGTAGGCGCCGTTGCTGAGCGAAATATCGCTAATATCTTACTTGAAGGCCTAAAGCGTTTAGAATATCGTGGCTATGACTCAGCTGGCCTGACGGTTATTCGTGATGGTGAATTACACCGTGAGCGTCAAGTGGGTAAAGTACAGGCACTGGTTAATGCCGTTGCTATCAATCCAGAGTTTTTTGATGGTCATATTGGTATTGCTCATACGCGCTGGGCAACCCATGGTGAGCCAGCACAGCGTAATGCACATCCACATGTGTCAGGCAAAATTGCGGTCGTGCATAACGGCATCGTCGAGAACTATGCTGAGCTGAAAGAAGAACTAATAGCCAAAGGCTACGTGTTTACTTCACAGACAGATACTGAAGTTGTGGCGCATCTAATCCATGATATCTACAAAAAAACGCCTGACTTGTTGGAAGCGGTCCGCACTATCATTCCGTTATTGCACGGTGCTTTTGCATTGGGTATCGTCCACGTAGATTGCCCTGATGAGCTCATTACTGTACGTCTAGGCTCACCTTTGGTTATCGGTGTCGGTATCGGTGAGAATTTTATCGCATCAGATCAGTTGGCTTTGCTGCCGGTGACCAATCGCTTCATGTATCTAGAAGAAGGTGATATCGCCAAATTAACTCGTAATAGCATTCAAGTTTATGCAGATGGTGTTGAAGTCCAACGTCAGATACATGAAATTGATGCCACCCAGCACAATGCCGATAAAGGCGAGTTCAAACATTATATGCTCAAAGAAATTTATGAGCAGCCAGATGCCGTCGCTCGTACGATAGAAATGGCTTTGGACAATGGTGAAACGACTAAACTACGCGATGATTTTTTACAGCGTCATGAGGCACTGCTGTCAGGTATTCGTCATGTACAAGTGATTGCTTGTGGTACCAGTTACCACGCTGGTATGGTCGCAAAATACTGGTTTGAGAGCCTTATTCGTATACCTTGTTCGGTCGAGGTTGCCAGCGAATTCCGCTATCGCAATCCTGTCGTCGTCGATAACACTTTGGTCATCTGTATTTCTCAATCTGGTGAAACGGCTGACACCTTATCAGCGTTACGTGATATCCAGAAGCAAACACCAACAGGCTTAGTCAGCTTGGCATTATGTAATGTACCGACGTCATCGCTGGTACGCGAAACAGATATTTTCTTGCCGACGTTGGCAGGACCTGAGATTGGCGTCGCCTCTACCAAAGCATTTACCACTCAGCTTGTAGCCTTGATATTATTGATATTAAAAGTTGGTGTCACGCAGAAACGCATGACTGACGAACACTTAAATACGTTATTAAGTGAGTTACATCAATTACCAGGACAACTCTACGCTAGCTTAAACCTTGATGCTCCTATCAAGACCATGAGTGAAAGCTTTGAAGATAAGAAAAGCTGTCTATTCTTAGGTCGCGGGCTACAGTTCCCGATTGCGCTAGAAGGCGCGTTAAAGCTAAAAGAAATTTCTTACATTCATGCAGAAGGTTATGCGGCAGGCGAGCTCAAACACGGTCCATTAGCATTGGTCGATAAAGACATGCCCATCGTTGTATTGGCGCCTAAAGACAGTATGTTTGATAAATTAAAAGCCAACATGCAAGAAGTGCATGCGCGTCATGGTGAGCTATTTGTATTCGCTAGTGAAGCCAGTCAGATGGTCGCGGAAGATAGACTACACTTAGTATATGTACCCGATGTTTGCGAGACGCTCGCCCCCATCGTCTACAGCGTGCCTGTGCAATTGTTGTCATATCATGTAGCAGTAATGCGTGGCACAGACGTCGACCAGCCACGCAATTTGGCAAAATCAGTCACGGTAGAATAAGAAGAATTACTCTACGACAGCTCTGAAAAAGACAAGTATTTACCCCTGCTATTGTGAACTCAGTAGCAGGGGTTTTTTATAATTTTAAAACGACCTACTAGCAATTTAAAAAAGTAGTAATAATTGCCTGAGCAAAAATTAAATAAAGATACTTAGATCCAGCTCCAAATAATCCGCATATTTTAAAAATTGGTGAAAAGCAGAATTTCGATACAAAAAAAATAGTGACACTCTATCTATTCACTAGAGTATCACTATTATTGTGCTTATTTGGTGGCTACATTTAGTTGCCTGTAACGACGTTTAGTCTCTTTCTAGCACCACTCTATAGCGAGCATTACCACTCTCTAATCGCTCAAACGCTTCATTAATCTCAGACATTTTGTATGTTTCAGTGACTGGCTGAATATTATGGCGAGCAGCAAAATTTAGCATTTTACGTAGCGTCGCTGGTGAGCCAACTGGCGAGCCTGATAGACTGTTCTGAGCCATAATCATTGGTGCAGCCGATATCTCTAGTGGCGCTTCTAACAGTCCAACAAAATGTAGCTTACCTTTTGGTCTTAGCGTCTTGATCACGATATCCCAGTTCATATCGACGTTCACTGTTGAAATTATTAGATCGAAAGAACCTGCGGCTTTTTCAATTTCGCTATCATCTCTTGAGTTTAGTGAATGGTGAGCGCCCATCTCTTTTGCTTCTTCCATTTTTGATTCACTGGTAAATGCCGTCACTTCACAGCCCCATGCATTGGCAAACTGCAATGCCAAATGACCCAAGCCACCAATACCAATCACAGCCACTCTAGAAGTTGGTTTGATGTCGTACTGCATAAGTGGGTTAAACACTGTGACACCGCCACATAACAGTGGTCCTACCGCGTTAAAATCAAGCCCTTCAGGTATCTTGATGACGCTAGTATCTTTTGCGCGTACTTTATCTGCAAAGCCGCCATGATTACCAATGATCGTACCTTCTTGCTCAGGGCATAGGTTGTGGTCTCCATCAATGCATAGATCGCAGACGTTACAGTATCCTTTATGCCAGCCAAGTCCGACTTTATCGCCCAATTCTAGATGCTTGACGTGCTTGCCTTTATTGAGGACTTTACCTGCAACCTCATGCCCACCGACAAACGGATATTGAGTCATACCCCATTCGTTTTGCCACATCGATAAATCACTGTGGCAGATACCGCAGCTATGTACTTCTATTTCTACTTCGTGATCGCCTAGAGCACCTGGGTCATATTCATAAGGCTCAAATTTGCTACCTTTCTCTTGTGCTGCATATGCGTTAATCATAGTTATTCCTTATTTTCTAGTTTTTTTGAAAGATTAGTTTGTAGAGATTGGTTTATCGTTCTAGCAGCTACTCACCTATTAGTAAAATTAAAATAGCGCTATAAGATATAAACAATTTCTTCAATAGATTTGATTGGACAGACTATAGCAAAGACTGTCCCAACTAATCCATTCAACTTACCAGTTTTAGACTAACGTCATACAAAGAGTCATACTTACCAAGCAGTATCTCATCAAAAATACTGCTTATCGTAAGAAATATTGCTTGGTTACTTATATTGTTTGATTACTTATATAGTGCACGCCTTCCTCGATAACCCGTCAGTTTTGGCGTCTTTATTACTTGCAGTAAGAGACAGATTATCATGAGTGACATTCCTAGCCAGCCGATAGGAGAGAATGTTTCACCGATTATAATGATAGCCAATATAGTGGCCACGATAGGTTCTAGTAACGTGATAAGCGTCGCTTTGCTCGCCTCAATTACTCTCAATGCTTGACCAAAAAGTAAATAACCAAAGAACATCGGCGCAATTGCCAGATATAGGGCAACGCTTATATGTTTTGCATCTAAAAACAGGTTTTCCCCTGTTAATAATAATGATGGCAACAATAAGACTGCCGACAGACCGAACATACTGGCCATCGCTGATTTTGAGTTTACCCCGTTCTCTATCATTTGACGTGCTGACCATGAATATGTGGCATAGGTCAGTCCTGCAACTAATCCTAACAACACGCCTAGTATTCGATTATTTGCTTGTGTGTTTATATCTAAATATTGGGTTTTCCCTAAAGTCAGCAAAATAACGCCAACCACACCAAATATAAAACTTACCACCCATCGACTAGTGACTATTTTATTGCTAATCAGACGCTCCATGATAATAGTGAAAAATGGCGCGCTAGCAATTGAGATCACTGTACCAATAGCGACACCTGCCAATCTCATAGAGGAATAAAAAGCTAAAGGATAGATAGCAACGCATAGGCTACCGATGAATAAGAGACTGGGCTGAGAAAGTAGTTTCTGTCTATCGCTTAATAAATTATTCTTAGCATTCAATACTAGCAATACACCGCCTACCCCCATGGAAAATGCACCAACGGCTAATGGACTAACGTCAGGTATAAAAGCAGAGGCTGTACCTGTCGTTCCCCAAAGGACACTGGCAGCTATCACACATAAAATAGCACTTAGACTAGATTTATTCTGCAGCATAGTAGCTACCTCTAACGTTATAATGAATAACATTATTATAGAGAGTTATAGACTACTGTTTTTGCAGGTTGGACGGTTTGTATGTCTGGTTAGACGTGTTTTAATTTGGAAGGGGCAATACCGAAATATTTAGAAAAGCGGCGGCTAAAAGCGCTAACATCCGTATAACCAACCAGTTCGGCTATGATAGCGATAGGTGAATCAGTATGCAGTAACAAAGCTTGCGCCTTTTGCATTCTGATCCTTGTGATGTACTCAGTGACGGTTTGGTTTGTTTGCAATTTGAAGTTCTTTTTGAACTGCGTAGCACTGAGACAAGAGATATCCGCCAACACTTCGATAGAAAGGTTTTTAGAAAAATTGTGGTGAATATATGCGACGACTGCTCTAATTCGAGCGTCATATTGCACAAATAGATTTTGTTGTTCTAAGAGTTTATAAAAGGTATCAAACATCAGTCTCTCAACTTCAGGATTGATTTGATACCTTAACTGACTCTCTGAAAACTCCAAAAAAGCCAACAATGGCGAACTTATAGAAAAAACAATTTGTGATGAATGAAGCACATTTTCTGGCAATAGATCTGTATCCACAACGATAAACTTTGCATTCTCCTCAGCGCTGAAATAGTGCTTTTCATTTGACTTGACCACAACACATTCGCTCGGGATAACTTTTCCAGTATAGCTCCCAACTTCGATATTGATTGCACCTCGCAAAGGCAAAACAATCTGATGAAAGTCATGAGAATGTCCTCTAGTCTGACGAGTGTATGACCTAATTGAGAGCGTGTTAATCATACATCGTTTTCCAGATTGCTATTACTGTGTCATGTCTTAGCTAACTATTTGGTTAGCTATTTGGCTCTCTATGAGAAGTGACTATTAGAGGTCACTAGGTTTACCATGTGGAGCTAACCATTTAGCAAACCATCCTGATAAATCATCCATCAAGGTATAGACGACAGGAATGACAACCAAGCTCAATAGCGTAGAGGTTACCAGACCACCCAGTACCGCTGCTGCCATCGGACGCCTAAAGGTAGGATCTGCATCGCCCCAACCAAATACCAATGGCAACATACCTGCACCCATCGCGATGGTCGTCATGATAATAGGCCGTGCACGCTTGCGACATGCATCTACGATAGCCTCAAAGCGTACCAGCCCTCGACGCTGGGCAATCAACGCGTAATCGACCAATAGAATTGAGTTTTTGGTCGCAATACCCATGAGCATAATAAAGCCAATCATCGAAGGCATCGATAAGCTGCTATTGGTAATAACCAAGCCGACAAATGCCCCACCAATCGACAGAGGTAACGCCATCAGGATGGTAAAAGGCTGCAATAAACGACCAAAAAGTAGAATCAGCACGCCTAAAATACAAACCACACCGACGGACATCGCAATGATAAAGCCACTAAAGAGGTCTGCCATGTTTTCAGCTTGGCCCTGATCGATGATGGTAATCGAAGGCGGCAGTTGCTGCATGGTCGGCACTGCTTTGACCGCTTGTACCAAATCGCCAAGCTCACCACTCGCAGGTTGTACTGTAATACTAATAGCACGCTCTCGATCCAGTCTACTAATCTGCGCAGGCCCAGTACCAAAGTCTAGCGTAGCAACCTCACCGACGCGCACACCTTGACCTGCAGGCATGGAACTCGGCACGTACAAACCTTCTAGTTGGCTAACATTTTGCTTAGCCACGTCAGGTAAACGTACGACGATTGGTACTTGGCGTGTATCAAGATTAAGCTTGGACAATTGCTGTTCATAGTCGCCTACGGTCGCCACACGTAGAGTCGTAGCGATATCTTGCGTAGTGACCCCTTTATCAGCCATTGCCAATCTATCTGGCGTTACCGTTAGCTCTTGGCGTGGTAGACTGCGATCACTCGTCACAGCGCCTGCACTTGGTAGCCCGCGAATCTCAGACATGATTTTTTGTGCAGTTTGTTCAAGCAGTTGCGGGTTAGTACTGGTTAATGAAAAGTTATAGCCACTTTCACCACCACTCGATAACCCGACTGTAAACCTTGCTCCTGGTACTTCTGTCATCAGTTTGCTAATTTTGCGTTCTATCTCTTGCTTGGTGCCTCGTTCTGCACGCGGAGCAAGCACGATATCCAGGCCCGCGATGTTTTCAGCCTTACCGCCACCACCATCCGACGCACCCATCGACGCCTGCGCCTCTCCCACTGAGGTAAAGATATTGGTCACCTCAGGCATGGCCAAAATGCGATCACTTGCTAGCGCCGCCACGCGCTCAGTATCTGCCAACGATACATCAGGCGTCAGCTCAATAGCCACTCGAGTTTGATCGATATCATTATCAGGGATAAATGACGTCGGTAGCAGCTTAACTAGAGCTAGCGATGCTACAAATAAAACAAGGGTTGCACCCATGGTTAGCCAACGATGATGTAGAGTCCAAGACACAATCTTAAGATAGTACTTCATCATCGCGCTTTGTTTTTCGACGTGCTTTTTCTCAGGCCGTAATATATAAGCTGCCATCATAGGGGTAATCAGGCGCGCTACCATCAGCGAGGCAAAAATTGATAAGGCAGCCGTCCAACCAAACTGACGGAAAAACTGTCCAACGATACCGCCCATAAAGGCTGTTGGTAAAAACACCGCAATCAACGTAAAAGTGGTGGCGACAACGGCCAGACCAATTTCATCAGCGGCTTCCATCGCCGCTTCATAAGGCGTCTTACCCATGCGTAGATGGCGTATGATGTTTTCTACTTCAACGATTGCATCATCGACCAGCACCCCAATGACTAATGATAATGCCAGTAGTGAGATGATATTAAGACTAAAGCCAAACAGATACATACCCAAAAAGGTTGGAATCACTGATAACGGCAAAGCGACCGCGGCAACGATAGTCGCTCGAATATTGCGCAAAAACAGGAAGACTACTACTACAGCCAACAGCCCACCTTCAATGAGCATTCTTAACGAAGCTTCATAATCTTCTGCAATGGGTGTGGCTCGATCATAGACTTTTTCAATACTGATATTACCGACATCAGCAGTCAGCTTGGCAAGCTCCTCATCAACCAGCTCCATCACATCGACTTCACTGGCCCCACGCGATCGAACGATGTTAAACGCCACCACGGTTTGACCGTCCAGCTTAGCAATCGAGCTTGGATCTGCTGCGCCGTCAGTGATTTTTGCCATACGACCTAAAGCTTGTGTGCCCCCCGTAGGGACCGCCACTTGTAAATCGTTTAGCTCATTTGCTCGCTCAACGGCACCGAGAACACGGATGGTCTGAGTCGTATTGCCAACTTCCGCCTCCCCGCCTGAGCTGTCTTGCTGGATACCAGCGATTTGCTGCGATAATTGTGAAATAGAAAACTTCAGACCACTTAACGCAATTGGGTCAGCAGCAACCGTGATTTCACGCTGCAACCCACCAACACGGCTCACGGTACTAACGCCTGGTATATCAGATAGCCGTTTGGTAACGGTATCATCAACAAACCAAGATAAATCCTCCACGCTCATATTTTCAGCAGCGACAGAGTACGTAACCACTGGAAACCCAGCAGTAGATACTTTAGTAATAATAGGATCGTTGGCTGCAGCTGGCAGATCACCACGTACTTCGCCGACTGCTGAACGCACATCGTCTACCGCTTCTTGAATGTCTTTTTCTAGGGTAAATTCAGTGGCAATGGTCGCCGCACCCGTCTGTAGCGTGGTGCGAATATGACTCACGCCTTCGATACTGGTCAGTTTGTTTTCAATCTTTTTGGCAATATCGTTTTCGAGTTGTGAGGGCGCAGCACCCGGTAGCGTCACCGTGACCACCACCGCTGGCAAGTCTATATCCGGAAACTGCTGGACTTTCATTTTCATGAAACCGTAAATGCCGCCCAACGTCAGCAGTACAAATAGCAAGATAGCGACGAGAGGATTTTTGATCGAATAAGCGGAGACGTTTAAGCTCATGGTTGTGCCTGCACTGGCTTACTGGTTTGAGACACACCATCAACAACACGTACTAGGTCACCATCATTTAAGAAGCTGCCGCCCTGCTTTACGATACGGCTGTCACTTGGCAAAGGCTCTAGCACTGCTACACTCTCGCCCAATCGCTCACCCAATGTCACTCGCTGCTGCTTGATACGTCCCATCGATCGATCGTCTCGAGTAGTCGATTCGGTAACGAGCATCACATAATCATAACCATCATTGCTGACCACTGCGCTATTAGGAATCGTTTGCGTACTGGTACTTCCTAACAGGAATTCGCCTGTTTGATACATGCCTGCACGTATCTTTGAGTTGGCAGCTAGGCTAGCATAAATCGTAATTTGACGGTTGTTGTCTGCGGTTGGTGCGATGCGGTTTACTTGCCCCATCACTGTATCACCACCCGGCAGACTGACTTGTACAGGCGTACCGACATTTATATCACCGACAAGCTTAGGATCTATATCTGCTCGCCATTCCAAAACCCCGCCTTTGATAATCGTAAATAACGGATCCCCGCCTGCCACTTGACCGACTTCTACCATTTTTTCACTGATGATACCGCTGACAGGAGCGACGACTTTTGCATTCTCTAATGTCAAACGCTGATTACTCAAACGGGCTTTAGACGCTTGTAAAGAAGCTCTGGCACGGACTTCCGAGGTACGGTAACGATCGGCTTCTTGTTTGCTAATGGCATCGATATCGATCAATGGCAGCACACGTGCAGCATCAGCGCTGGCATTGGCAAGGGTGGCTTCCGCTTCTGCGACATCTGCTTGCGCCTGTAGCACTTGCTGCTCCATAGCATCAGTATCGAACACCGCTAAAACTTGACCCACTCTGACGCGGTCGCCTTCTTCGACCAAAATACGCTCGATAGCCACCCCATTGACTTTTGCACTGACGTTCGCAGTATCCTTAGCATTGATGGTTCCATCGGCACTGAGCGTGCTGCCGATATCATCTTGACTTGGACTGACTGTTTCTACTGAGAGTACCGATTGCTCAATACTGGCATCGCTACCAGTTGACTGATCGTTTGCGACAGAATTAGAAGCTGCTGACTCATCTGTAGCTGCATTACTATCATTGCCCCAATACTTGCCAAGTAGCACCCCTATCACTAGCACGGCTGCCAATACGGGCCATAACCATATTGGTGGTTTTGCAGATGGCCTTTGAGATACAGTGTCAGTTTGACGATACGGCGGCAACTCAGATTCAGCTGACGGCTTAGAATGGGTTTCTTCAAAATCGCTCATGATAACTCTCTGTAGGTACAGTCAATATTGAAATACTCGATATAAAATGACTAAAAATATCAATCAGTCACAGCAATAATAAAAAGTGGCACGCAATCGAAGCAATGTTTGGATAGCCTGATATAGGGCTATGAGCGTTACTTACAGAGAGTATTACGATGTTCTCTAAAGCACTGTTTATTATTATAATAGTTCATCAAATTATCGAGAATAGCATATATTTAGTCATCATCTTATTTTTATATATAGGGTCTAGCTTTCATAAATTTAATTGAAACCTAGACCGAATACATGTGCAGTATTAAAGGCATATCGACTAATTCAAAGAAATAAGATCGCGTATAGTCAGTCGCTGAATATCTGATGTATTCAGCGACTGACTATGGATGGAGTAACGTCTATCAAGAATGTTAACGTTGTGGCCATGCTGTTTAACGATAATTAGAAATGTGTTCAATGACATAATGAACCCACTTGCAGGCATTAAGCACTGATTACTAGACAATGGACACTAAACGCTAAGCATTGGTATAGCGACTTGCCTCGGGCATCCAGCGATGAATCAATTGACTGACATCTGCTTTTCGCGCAGGGTCTGCTATCAAATGCTTCGCTAACCGCTGAGCAATGGCAAATAATTGCTCATCACGGATTAGATCAGCCAAATAGTAACCAACGTTACCTGTTTGACGTTTGCCTAACAGCTCTCCTGGCCCACGTAGCTCTAAGTCTTTTTGAGCAATGACGAAGCCATCGGTACTATCACGTAGGACGTTTAGTCGCTCAGTACCTGTCTCCGATAGTGGCTTTTGATATAGCAGTACACAGAAACTTTTGGTCGAGCCACGTCCGACTCGCCCGCGCAGCTGATGCAATTGTGATAGTCCCAAACGCTCTGCATTTTCGATAACCATTAACGATGCATTGGGTACATCGACCCCTACCTCGATGACAGTCGTCGCAATCAACAAATCCAAATTACCTGCTTTGAACTCCTGCATAATGGCTTGCTTATCAGCAGACTTCATTTTGCCATGCACCAGTCCAATACGAATATCTAGACGTTCATTTAAGTCCTCATAAGTGGCTTCGGCTGCCTGCGCATCCAAGACACTAGACGCTTCTACCAGTGAGCATACCCAGTACGCTTGCCTGCCCGCTTCGCAATTGATCGCGATACGTTCTATTACTTCATCGCGTCGATTGCGATCGATGGTTACTGTCGTAATTGGTGTACGCCCCGGTGGCAATTCATCGATGATTGAGGTATCCATATCGCCATAGACACTCATCGCTAAGGTTCTTGGAATCGGTGTTGCGGTCATTATTAGCTGATGCGGGGTACTGTTAGCCACGCCTTTATTGGTCAATGCCATGCGTTGCTCAACACCGAATCGATGCTGCTCATCAATGATAACCAAACCTAACTTAGCGAACTGAACTTGCTCCTGAAACAGTGCATGAGTACCGACCACCACTTGCACGGTATTTTCTGCGACAGCTTCCAAAGCTTCGCGGCGCTGTTTGGCCGTTTGCTTACCGGCGAGCCAACCGACACCAATGCCCAATGGTTCAAACCATTGCTTAAAATTCAGTAGATGCTGCTCTGCCAAAATCTCAGTTGGTGCCATTACCGCGACCTGCCAGCCACTATCGAGCGCATAGCCTGCCGCCCCTGCTGCCACCAACGTCTTGCCAGCACCCACATCACCCTGTACCAGTCGTAGCATCGGAATTGAGGTCGCCATATCCGCAGTGATGTCTTTCATCACTCTTTTTTGCGCCCCCGTTAAATCAAAAGGCAATGCAGAAAACAGCTTGTCAGCAAGAGGGCTATTGGTAGTACATTTGGGCGCTTTATGCTGATGTAGCTGTTGGCGACGATATAGCAGACTGAGCTGATGCGCAGTCAATTCTTCAATAATCAAGCGCTGGCAAGCAGCATGCGTACGAGCACTAAGTTGAGTGAATAGTTTATATTGCTGAGACGCGCTGGTATAAGTAGGCGGCGTATGCAGCAGTACCAATGCTTCGAATATCGTTAAATTATAGACATTATGCTGAGCAATACTGGCAGCGACGTTATGTATGTCATTATCTGCCTTATAGGTAGAAGGATTGGGCTTATATACGCTATTGCCAATCGCATTATCAGGCACGCTGCGTGCTAACGTCGAAAAAATATCTTCGGTATATTCGGCCTCTGATACTGTTGATTTAGATGGCTCAAAAGGCACTAATGGCAAATCGGATACAACCGCAAAATCTTCAGCCGTAAACAATGTCATCGGCAGACCTTGGCTCCGAACCGTTTGCAATGCCAGTTTAATTAAAGTACGCAGCTTGTTTTGATGTAAACCTTTGACAGTAGGATAAATAGGCTGCAATCCCGTATCGGTCATAACTGTATTGTCAGTGATGACTTGATATTCAGGATGATGTATCTGCTTACCGTAACGATTGACTTTAACCTCACCAAACAGCTGTAAGCGTGTTCCCAAATTCATAGTCTGTACCAGACCACGATAGACCTTAAAAAACCGCAACGATATCGTACCCGTATCATCGTCCACCATCACAGTCATCCCACTGCGCTTGGTATCAACATGGACGATATGACCTGTAATTAGCGCTGATTGTCCATGCTCTACATCGGCGATTGATACCAGTCGACTACGATCTTCATAATCACGGGGCAAATGTAACAGCAAATCGAATATCCGCTTGATATTTAACTGCGCCAACTGCTCTGCCACTTTTACCCCCACACCTGCTAGCGCAGACACTGGCATATCTAGTGCTGACAGCGGCATGTCAGATCTAAAGTGATCTAATGAGTTGGCTGAGGCATGACTCTCCGATATTGGCATTAAAGATCCTAACAATATTATTTTTAATTTTCGTATGCTAAATCGAGCATTTTTAGTAGGCTGCATATAATGGCTTATGCCATAAAATAGCGATAACAATAGTATGCATAAAGACGTCGACTCATTTCATTATAGCTGACAATACAATTGCTTATGCTAGGCTATTTAGTAAAATAGCATCTATACAGTCCATCTACTATAGATAAACCGCTTCTTCTCATCATACCAATAACTGATGTCTTATTTTTTGAATTCTGGCAATTTCATAAGGTGTTTTTCTATGCTTGTTTCTATTTTGCCTCGTCAGTTTCGTCACAATCTGATTCGTCATAATTTAAAACTACTGAGGTTGAGCTTAATACCCATTCTCGGTTTTTACATTAATGCCTGTAGCATCTTGCCATCGACTACTCCCGCCACACCAGAGCCTGTTATTAAAGCCCCTACTGTCGCACTGGTGTTGGGTGGTGGCGGTGCAAAAGGGTTTGCCCATGTAGGCGTCATCAAGGCGCTAGAAGAAAACGGTATCAAACCAACATTGGTAGTCGGGACGAGTGTGGGTAGCTTGATTGGTAGCTTATATGCCAGTGGTTACACGCCGGCACAGCTTGAGCAATTGGCACTGACCACTACTGATAGCCAGCTCACAGACTTTACCTTGTCCAATCAAGGTTTCATCGAAGGTATTAAGTTAAAAAACTTTATCAATAGCAAAGTGAATGCGCGAGCCATAGAGGATTTCCCCATTGCTTTTGCGGCAATCGCAGCAGAAAAACACACTCTGAAGAAAACAGTCTTTACCACTGGCGATGCTGGGCTTGCCGTGCAAGCGTCCTGTAGCGTGCCTAGTATTTTTATTGCCCCGCGCATTCCTGAAAAGGTCGGTAAAAAATATATCGATGGTGGTGTGGTCAGTTTAGTACCCGTAGATAGCGCCTATGACTTGGGTGCGGATATTGTCATTGCTGTAGATGTGACGGGATCTCAAGGCAGTGATAGTACTAATAATCAAATACCGACTATGAACTCATTGAGTGACTTTTGGGGCTTTCTCGAAACCAATATTCTAGCTACCAACCTGCCTGCTAAGCGCTCCGTATCAAGTCAGAATGAGCGGGATCGAGCGGATATTGTTATTACTCCCAATGTCGGTCATAACAGTTCGATAGATACTAGGCAGCGACGCAATTTAATACAAGCAGGCGCTCAAGCTACAACGCCACAAATCAATGCTATTAAACAACTTATCCAAGAGAAATCTAGTAGCAAATATGCCACGCTGTAGCTTAGTATTTTTACTTACTTATCAGTAAAATTATCAAACGTCCTGACACACCATAAAAAAGCACCGCAGCTATAAACTGTGGTGCTTTTTTATTGATAGCTTTCTGTACTAAACGGATAGTTTTCAGTGCCAACTATATCAATACTAGCTAAATTCTAATCCAAAAACTCAGGACTATTTAACGCGCGCGCGGTATTTTACAGCGACGGTATCATTTAGACCTACACCTTCTAAGTCCCAACGTACCGCTTTATAGTATTTAAGCGCGACATCTTGTAGTTGATTATCAACTTTGGTACGTAATGGCATACGAGCAAAATTATTGCCATCTACACTGCCATATGGGAATTCAGGAGCAACAGTCTTCAGCAGCTCTACCTGCTCTGGAATACTCATCGTAACGGTCATTTTACGTACGCGATCTGCATTAGTATTGGTAAAGTACCCCTGATACTCCAATACATTACCTGACTGCAAACGAGTATTGGTATCTACAGGGACAAGTACTTCTTGACCGTTGGCATCAACACTGACCAATGACGCTGTGATTCTGCTGTTAACGGCCTGAGCACTTGAGTTGCTGCTCTTATTGGCATTTGCTTGAATAGCCATTGAGCTATCAACCGCTTGCTCTGGTGTTGGCAGCATTGCTGAGGCTTGTGTAACGACCATCGCACCGATAAGCGTACCGGCAACAACGTGAAATAAGCGGTGGCCGCTCCAAGCACTAAACGGGCTAGCAAACTGGTTACTTTTTTTCATGATTTTCATTATCCCTGGTTGATATATCGGTAAAACACAGATGGTGCAACTTAAGTTATTTTTATAATTTGTTCAACAGATAAAAAGCATTACGATGTATATAAGATATCGCTGTAAAATAGTTCGTACAATCTATGAAACACATGAACTCACTTATCTAACCTGATTATCTTCGCTCAGCATCCGTAAAGCAATAGCGCTTAGCATAACAAAAAGCATTTGTACGTACATTAACCCAGTGTTGAGGTTGTGTATATCAGCGATTGGCAATAAGAATGCTTGAATACAGCTGAAATAAAAGATAGCTCATAACCGCGTTTTTTGCTATGGTAAATCTTTAGCGTTAGGCATTTTTTTGCTGCGCCCCTTTTCTTATTCTAACGACTACTGCTCCCATTATGACTACTAGCTCCATGCCCCAGATTAACCCTGAATACGTCCATTGGTTCCGTAACTCTGCACCCTACATTAATACCCATCGCGGCAAAACTTTCGTGATCATGTTTGGTGGTGAAGCGGTCAATCATGCGAACTTCAGCACACTTATTCATGATTTTGCCTTGTTGCATAGCTTGGGTATCAAGCTAGTACTGGTACACGGGGCACGACCGCAAATCGAAAAGAACTTAAAAGACGCTAACATTGAATCGCCGCTACATCAAGATATCCGTATTACGCCACGTGCAGCAATGCCGTCTATCTTGCAAGCCGTTGGTGCTATTCGTTTACAGATTGAAGCTCAGCTATCAATGGGGTTGGCCAACTCTCCGATGTATGGTTCACGTATCGATGCGATATCGGGTAATTTCGTGACAGCTCGCCCATACGGTATCCGTGAGGGTATTGATTACCAGATGACGGGTGAAGTGCGTTCTATCGATGTGGAAGCCATCAAAAATAATCTACTTCATGACCATATCGTTGTGCTAGGCTCGATGGGCTACTCTGCGACTGGCGAAGTATTTAACTTATTGGCGGAAGATGTTGCCTTAAGCGCTGCCGTAGCACTTGGCGCTGATAAGCTTATCTTCTTAGGCGAAGAAGCAGGTATCAACGACGACGATCGTTTATTACGTGAAATGATTCCTAATGAAGTTGATCGCTTCTTACGTGACCGTGATTTAAATTGCGAAATCAATTATTTCTTGAACTGTGCAAGCTTGGCCTGTCGTCAAGGCGTGCATCGCACGCATATTATTTCGTATGCCAAAAACGGCGCATTACTAGAAGAGCTATTCACACGTGATGGTTCTGGTACGCTGATTAGCCATGACCCTTATGAAGAGATTCGCCGTGCCAATATCGATGATGTGGTCGGACTTATTGAGCTACTGTCACCTCTAGAAGAGCAAGGCATCTTGGTCAGTCGTTCGCGAGAGCGCTTGGAGCAAGAGATTGATAATTATAGTGTGATTGAGCGCGATGGTATGATTTTGGGCTGTGCAGCATTGCATACGCTAGACTCAGAGTCAGCGGAAGTTGCCTGTGTTGCCGTGCGCCCTGAGTACCGTAGTGGTAGCCGCGGTGCAGATTTACTAGCGTTTCTAGAACAGCAAGCGCGTAGCCATGGTTTGTACAAGTTATTTGTTTTGACCACTCGTACCGCACATTGGTTCGTCGAGCAAGGCTTTGCTGAAGTTGAAGCCAGCGCTTTACCTGAAGCACGTTTAGAGAAATACCATAATGGCCGTAACTCTAAAGTCTTTCAAAAGAATCTATAATTTATCACCAATTTGATATTTGCTTTGTAAGCTCGGTATCAGTCTGAGATAAAATATTACCCATAAAAAAGCCTTCATAATTATATGAAGGCTTTTTTATGGGTAAATACCTAAATTACATAATTTTTGCTTTAGATACTTATTTTACTTTTAATAGCTCAACAGTAAAGATAAGGGTGCTGTTAGGCTCAATACCAGCGTTACCCGCTTCGCCATAAGCGATGTCTGATGGGATATAGAACTCGTATTTTCCGCCTTCTTTCATCAACTGTAGACCTTCAGTCCAGCCAGCGATTACTTGGTTTAGTGGGAACTCGATCGGCTCACCGCGCTCATAAGAGCTATCAAATACCGTACCATCAAGCAATTTACCTTCGTAGTTTACTTCAACCACGTCAGTTGCTTTTGGTGATTTACCAGTACCTGCTTTGATAACTTTATACTGTAAACCAGACTCCGTTTGCTTCACGCCTTCTTTTTTAGCGTTCTCTGCTAAGAATGCAGTACCAGCGGCTTTATTCTCTGTCGCCTTAGTTTCCATGTCTTTAACAAACTGCTCTTCTTGCTCTTTTTGATAGTCCATCAATACTTGTTGCATTTGCTCTTGGGTCAATGCTGATTCATTGCCTTCGTAGCCATCACGGAAGCCCTTTTCAAAAGTATTTAGGTCTAGATCTTTGACAGCCTCTTTATTGCCTTCTGCCATCATGAAACCTAAGCTATAACCTACTTTTTCACTAGCTGAGCTTTGTTCAGTAATGGAAACGCTTTGAGCGGCTGTTTCTTGATTGCCATTGTTGGTGCTACAGCCTGTTACTAACAACATAGCGCTAGCAAGTGCACTAACGCCTAAAGTAGTGATTTTTTTCATAAAGTACTCTCTAATTGTAAGAATAGTGGCGAGATGTCACATTCCTCTATAATAACAAATCTTAGTTTTGGGAACCACGCTTTGCACGAAATTATCGGGTCAATGTATAGTCTATGTTAATATCTTCTATCATAATAACAAGTTATCACACAAATATAGTAACAGGTAAAGCTTTCTATCTTTAAATCCATCAATACATAAGCTAAGCTGAATTAGTTAAGGAGATAAGTAACCGAGCGTTAATTTTTATCAAAAATAAGCAGATATCGATAGCGAAGTCACTGTAATATAAATAAGAGATACTGCTGATAATGATTTATGCTCAAAAACGATAATATCTCTATATAACTGATTCTAAAAATACTATTTATGACAACCATCTGTATGTCTTGCTCACTAATCGCTGTATGAACATTGTTTTTGGCGAGTTATATAAGATGCTTCAAGGAGGATAAGATGAACCCAATGTACACATCTTTTAACGGCTATCTCGGTGGACCTATCGGTTCCATCATTGGTGCTATTTTGATATTCGTTATTGGTTGGCTAGTAGCCCTTGGTATCGCAGCGCTGGTACGCGGCGTACTCTCTAAAGTTAATCTCAATCAACGTATGAACTCTTCAACAGGTAAGACCTACGACCTTGAAGGTATCATCTCCAAAATTGTTTTCTGGTTTATTTTCATCATTGCTATCTCAGGCGCACTGAGCCAATTAAACTTAAACTCTATCTCAGCACCATTCGCAAATATGGTTAATCAAGTATTGGCATTTATCCCTAATCTTATCGGTGCTATCGCACTTGGTGTGATCGGTTGGGTCGTGGCTACTGTTGCACGCACAGCGATCAACGCTGCACTCGCAAAAACCTCTATGGATGAGCGTTTAAGTGCACAAGCTGGTGTAAAACCAATGAGCAGCACGATTGCTGATATGGTTTACTGGTTCATCTTATTGGTTGTGTTGACCATGGTACTTGGTCAATTAGAGCTTGATGGTTTGTTTGCACCATTAACTAATATGGTAGACAAAATCTTTAGCTTCATCCCTAATATCTTGATTGCTGGTGTGGTCTTCGTCGTTGGTTATATCATTGCCAAAGTCGTACGCGGCATCGTCACCAATCTTGTTTCTACTTTTAATGTACAAGAATTGGCGTCAAAAGCAGGTTTAAGTGAGCAAAATAGCTTGCCTAACATTGCAGGTTCGCTAGCATTTTTAGTGGTTATTATTCCAACCATTATTGCTGCTCTAAACGCATTAAAAATTGAAGTAATTGCTCGCCCTGCGACCAATATGCTTAACAAAATCATGGAAGCATTGCCAAACATCTTCATGGCAGTCGCTATCCTAGTAGTGACTTTCTATGTTGTACGTATGGTTGCCAACATCATCAAAGGTCTGATTGAGAACACTCAAATCAATCAATTACCTGCGAAAGTTGGTCTACAAGAAACCATGGGTGATAAGAAAATCTCTGACCTAGTTGGTTATGCGATTATCTTCTTCGCTATGCTATTTGCCGCTATTGCAGCTGCTGATTTGTTAGGTTTCGAGCCTATCTCAGCTATTATCACGATGTTTATCGCATTCGGTGCAAATATCATCCTAGGCGCAATTATCCTATTCATCGGGTTCTGGCTTGCCAATATCATTGCAGGTGTGGTTGAACGTTCTGAGCAAGGTTCACAATTCCTAGCAAACATCGTACGTGTATTAATCATGGGCCTAGTATTAGCAATGGGTCTAAAAGCGATGGGTATTGCCGATTCAATCGTTAACCTAGCATTTGGTCTAACACTAGGCGCGGTAGCCGTTGCCTTTGCCCTATCATTTGGTCTTGGTGGTCAAGAAGCTGCAGCTCGCTTCTTACGTAAAATGCAGGATAAGATGGATCATGAACGCACTGAAGCGAAAGCAAAATCTGCGCTACAGCCAAGTTCATCAACTCAAGAAAAAGTTGCTGATTCAGTTCGTGAAAACACGCCCTCTGCTGCTAGCACACCTACCACTGATTTACGCACCGATGTAGTTGATACACCACGTGTTGATACTAATGACATCTACAACAGTGATAACGTACTTCCTGGTAGCGGTCTCAATGACGATATCAATAAATAAGTATTTTTTGATTGTTTAGTTTAGATACGAAAAAGACAGCCTAGGCTGTCTTTTTTTATGTCAGTAAGTATATTAATAAATCTGTGGTTCTTCTTATTAATAAACGGGTAGAAAGCTAACTACGTCTATCTACTGCTTATCTTTGCGCGCTGGAATCGTCAAGCTCATCTGTACTTGAGGTAATTTTTCTTTTTGCGCCTTCGCAGGTTTACTATCTTCCACGCTACTAGCAGGTGGTGTATTTTGCTTATTCATCTCTTGTTGTTTTAGTTTCTGCATTTGCTTAGTAAGTTGGCGCTCCCTTTGAGTCATCGCATCAACTGGCTGAATCCACAAGTCAATATCGAAAAAATTCTCATTATTTTCAGTGATAAAATCGATACCAAGCACGACTACATGATGTAGCTCAATAATTGGCAAACGTGTGGCAACGTCTTGTGCGATCTTCGCTAGCTTTGGTTGGACAGCGGCTTTACTATTAGGCCCTTTTGACTCCTGACTATAAAAAACCAGTACATAATGTCGTCCCAAACTCTCATAAGAATGTTGATGTACGACATAGCCATCTTTCTGTAGCGCTGCGCTTTGTTTAGGGTGTCTATATAGCGTACGGATAAGCTCGTGACGTGAAAACAAAGACTCATCTAGCAGTTGTCGTTGCCAGTGAGCGAGCGGTGTTTCTGTCTGCTCTTCATTATTAGCTACATGCTTTTTACCATACGTATCTATCATCTGCATACTTAGCTGAGACCATATCGTGGCTGCCTGTATCATATGCTGATGGTACATCTGAGCAGTTGAACTTTGGTTTTTGTAGGCAAGCGTGATGGCGACCAGTGCTGAGTTAGGTTTGTCTTGTACTTCATTTTTGATGAGCGCATTATCAACTACAATGGCAGGGGCAAATAAATCTGGACTTTGTAAGAAGCGCTCAACCAAAGCGTCTTCTGACTCAAAACTTGGAATATGATTTACAGCCGACTGCTGCAATTGCTCCAGATGATAAGCTAAGAAACGCCATAATTCACAAGGGGTTCGTACCGCTGCTGCTATCGAGTACCAGTCGTCCCAGCTAAAGACCTGCAGCTGCTGCATGCTTTCGCTCATGTCGACAACTAAGTCTTCTAAAAAGTAACGAACCCCAAAATTGTGTTTAAGCCGTTGTAGAGCACTGTTTGCAATGTTTGAAGGGTTTGCACTATCATCGTTATCATCTTGATTGAGACTGCTACTTCCTCCGACAAGCTGAATGTCAAAGATCATAGCTTCATAACCAATTGAAGCATTGGCTTCATTTTGAGTCGATAATGACTTGTACCATGTAAGTGCTGACTTGACCGCAGTCATACGTACAGCCTCAATATCAACTGATTCTGTATCATAGGGTAGATATAGTGTCAGCTCCAACAGCTGCAGCTTGCCAAGTGGCAACTGATACTGGTAGTGACGAGCGATATACTGAGCATTGTATTCATGTTCAATCGTATGCATACCTGCTAGAGTCACTGCCATAGCATCTGCTTGTAAATAACTGACTAGCTCAGTCGTCAGATAGCCCCAGTCGGGCATAGTAGTAATCGAATGGGACACAAGTTCCAACCTTCTATTATCGTATGGTGAATATCGCACATGCCAGCTCGTAATAACAACATCATTATCGCGTATTACAAATATCTGAATGATGCAAAATTATGCTACATAAGCACTATCAGAGACAGTCGCTTTCAAAGCGATCACTTGTTATGATGATATCAAAGCAGTATTGCTTGCGTGCAAGTTTATGGATGACAAACTGTACTTAGTTGTATTTATCGAAACCGTAGTCATTGAAATTTTAATCATCGAATTTTTAATGACTATTATATAATAATAAGGATTAAACATTATGAAGCGTTTTAAAGAAAAGACCGTCGTTGTAACGGGTGCAGGCTCTGGTATTGGCCGTGCAACTGCTATTCGCTTTGCCGAGGAAGGCGCTAGTGTGGTTTTAGTAGGACGTACGGCAGCAACACTAGAAGAAACTGCCAAAGAGTTGCCACAAGATCGTACTTGGATTCATACTGACAATTATCTCATTATTACATGCGACATTAGCGTTCAAAGCCAAGTACAAGAGATGGTTGAGCGCGCTATCGACAAATTTGGCAAAATTGATATCTTGGTCAACAATGCTGGCAAAGCAACTCAAGGTAAAATCACAGAATTGTCTGCTGATGATTGGCGCTCTGCTATCGATGTGAATCTAAACGGAACCTTCTATGTCTCTCAAGCTGCTATGCCTCACTTGATTGCATCAAAGGGTAATATCGTCAATATTTCATCGCTTTCAGGTGTGGGTGGTGACTGGAATATGGCTGCTTACAATGCTGCTAAAGCGGGTGTAACCAATTTAACCCGTACATTGGCATTAGATCATGGTTCAGATGGTGTTCGCGTCAACGCGGTTAATCCAAGCGTCACCAAAACTGATATGACTACGGCTATCCAAGACAATGAGTCTAAAACGGATAAGTTCTTAGCTCGCTGTCCGCTTGGACGTCTAGCAACCCCAGAGGACATCGCCGCTGCCATTACCTTCTTAGCAAGTGATGACGCCTCCATGATTACTGGTGTTAACCTACCTGTCGACGGCGGTGTTAGTGCTTCTAACGGCCAACCACAGTTCTAAATTGTTAAGCTGATAGACATCCAAATATTACTCAAAAAAAGCCCCTGATATCATCATATTAGGGGCTTTTTCAATATAAATTATTAGAACTTAGTTATAGGTAACTGTTAGCCTGCGTACCCGCAATACAGTCAGTTCTGTTAACTTAACTAATTGAACTAATATTTATACTATTTAGCTTATTCAGCTGCATTATTGATGTCTTGTAGTGGCTGCGACAAACGCTCAAGGTGTCTTGGTAGCACCCCTTTATATTGAGAATATATTTTTGGTAAATCTGCTTCGATATCACCTGTAGGATAAACCAGCGACATGAACCGTATTTCTTTAGTATTGTAGTCCATCGCTACTGGCAAAATCGGTACACCAGCACCCACCGCTAAATAATAAAAACCTGTCTTCCACGACTCAGTATATTGCCGTGTACCCTCTGGCGATAATCCCAAAAATAATGGGTCACCAGTTTTGAACTTATCTATACTGGCTTGCAGCACAGAGCCTTTATTACCACGATCGATAGGAATAACCCCTATCCAATTTAATAATTGCGCAAACACAGGCACTTTAAATAGTGTGTGCTTGCCCATAATGCTGATTTTGATATCTAATGCAAACAGACTTGGAATCGCATAAATACCATCCACATTAGAAGTATGGGGCAGAGCAAGCACTACAGCTTGTGAGATATTTGGAATCTCGCCTACCGTACGCCAACCTGACGCCTTTAACAGCGCGGATGCAATAACAGGCGCAAACTTGTTGCCACGCTTTGGAACCTTGTCTCCCAAATGCTTTTTGCTAAGTTTTGGGAGTACTTTGGAACGCGCAGGTTTAGAAACAACAGACTTAGAACGGTTAAAAATCTTCGGTATCATGACAGCACAATATAATGAAAGGTACTGACATAATACCATTAAGCCTTTGTGGCTAGGCTAAATTTTGCGTGCTTTTATTATGTGATAGATCGTTTAGCCATAAATATAAGTAATGACCTATTTCGATATTCTGCACCCATATTTCTTTAGATTCATTGCTAAGTATTAAGAAATATCGGCCAAATCACCTTTGCTCTCAAGCCACGACTTGCGATCAGAGGCACGTTTCTTAGCCAATAGCATATCCATCACGCTATTGGTCAGTACCATGTCATCCATATCTAACTGTACTAAGCGGCGTGTATCACGGCTCATCGTTGTCTCACGTAGTTGCTCAGCACTCATTTCACCAAGCCCTTTAAAACGTGTAATCTGAGCTTTTTTATTGCCCGGTACGTTAGCCAAGATATGTGCAAGCTCTGGCTCATCCAGTGCATAGTGAACTTCTTTACCCACATCCACTCGGTATAATGGCGGCATGGCCACAAACAAATGACCCGCATCCACTAGTGCAGGGAAATGCTTCACAAACAAAGCACAGATCAATGTCGCGATATGGAGTCCATCAGAGTCAGCATCTGCTAAGATACATATCTTGTCGTACCGCAGCTCGGACAAATCGTCAGAGGCAGGATCGACACCGATAGCAATGGCAATATCATGAATCTCTTGGCTTGATAGCACCGTATCTGATGATACTTCCCATGTATTTAGGATTTTGCCACGCAGAGGTAATATTGCCTGATAATGACGATCTCTTGCTTGCTTAGCACTACCACCCGCAGAGTCACCCTCTACTAAGAACAGCTCAGCGCCATCACGCAAATCACCACGGCAGTCTGCCAATTTACCAGGCAATGCGGGTCCCTGAGTAATCTTTTTACGAGCGACTTTTTTGGCAGACTTTAGACGACGACCTGCTTTATTGATCGCCAATTCAGCGATTTGTGTACCCATGTCCGCATGCTGATTTAACCATAGGCTAAAGGCATCTTTTGCCAATGTCTGTACAGCGCCTGCCGCTTCACGGCTAGATAAACGCTCTTTGGTCTGTCCAGAAAACTGCGGCTCAGAGAACTTAAGAGACAGGATATAGTTCACTCCGTCCCAGACGTCTTCCGCGGTTAGTTTCACACTACGTGGTAGCAAATTATGAATATCGCAGAACTCACGCAGTGCCTCTAAGATGCCCGTACGCAGACCATTGACGTGCGTACCGCCCTGAGCTGTGGGAATAAGGTTCACATAGCTTTCTTGAATAGGCGTGCCACCATCAGGCAACCAAGACAAGGCAAAGGTAATGGCAGCTCGTTCGCCCGCTTTCGCATCATAATTATAATAAAACGGTGCTTCAGGTAAGGTTTCCAAACCATCTAATTGTTCGCTTAGATACTCGACTACCCCATCCGTAAACTGCCAAACGACCTTTTCATCATTGATATCATCAGTGAATTCGATCGTAAGTCCAGCGGCCAGAACAGCCTTTGCTTTTAAATTATGCTTGAGCTGTTTTACATTAAATTTGGGCGTATCGAAGAAACTGCCATCCGCCCAAAAGTGTACTCTTGTGCCACGTTTGCGTTTGTTTGAGCTGACTGCTTCCGTTAATGGCGTAACTGGTGCGCCATTCTCAAATGCCATATCAAACTGTGTGCTATCACGCCATACCGTAACCTCGACGCGAGTTGATAGCGCATTGACGACAGAGATACCCACGCCATGTAGACCGCCTGATACTTCATAATTAGAGGTCGAAAACTTTCCACCTGCATGTAAGCGAGTTAATATCAACTCAATACCAGATTGACCAAACTCAGGGTGGATATCAGTTGGCATACCGCGCCCGTCATCTTCGACAGATAACGATCCATCACTATGCAATTGCACCTTGATGGTTTTAGCATAACCAGCCAACGCTTCATCCACTGAGTTATCAATAACCTCTTGCGCCAAATGATTCGGGCGCGTGGTATCGGTATACATACCTGGACGACGACGGACTGGCTCAAGACCTTCTAAAACTTCTAACGATTGCGCATTATATTGACTCACAAATGCATCCTTAACTGTTCGCGTGCGTTTAACTCTATTAAACCATTATAACGAAAAATAGCGACGTTAACGTTAATACTCCATCGCTTACGTCATATAATGTCGTCTATTTAAGGCTGTACTAAACTCTGTAAGATATTCATCACCATCGGTAGCTGCTCATCAAAGTCACTAAAGCGATGATCGCCACCTACTTGCACTATTACCGATGCGCCATGACCTTGATAAAAATCTTTAGACAATTCAGAATTTAATAGCTCGTCACCTTCTTTTAATAGCACAGCAACTTTATCGGAATAATCTACTGATAACAGCTGATTATCTGCAAACCACTGTAAATCTGCAGGCGTAATACTCCAGCCACCCGCTGTCGTATGCAGGACTTTGCTAGTAGATGACTCATTTAAGTTATCTTGACTTGATACTGATTGATTAGAAAAACGCTGTAAAGTGATATGGGGCTGGACACTAGGGTTAAGCAATAAAACTGGGCAACCTATCTGATTGCTTATCAAAGTAGAAAAATACCCACCTAGCGAGCTACCGATTAATACCGTATTTGATAACTCAGTCTGCTTATCTGCTGATTTTCTATCTGCACTATTATTTAGTGCTTTGATTAAAGACAGTAATTGCTCACACACTTGAGCAGGGGTTTTATTTAAATCAGGACGCAGCACATTAATATCAGGATAATGAAGCTGGCAATATTTTTCTAACAACATCCCTTTGGTCGAGTTGGCATCACTGTCCAATCCATGGATATAAATCAAGTTCACGTATCATCTCACTTATTAATTTTGTTATGATTATCTTATAAAGGTTATCAAAGCTAAGCATAGCACCCGCTAGACGGAAATAATAACAATAAAATGGCACACTATTAGTCAGTATTTGCGACATAATAATGTTGTACAGTGATTTTATGCAGGTCAAAGGAATGACGGTAGTCATTATGGAGGAGTCATGAATCAACAGTTTGAGCTGTTCGAGATTGCCAATCCATGTATTGGTCTTTGCCAAAGCAATAAGAAGGGTTATTGCTTTGGTTGCCTGCGTAGTCGAACTGAGCGCCAGCTATGGCATGATATGACGACAGAGCAGCAGCGCGAGGTGCTAAGGCTTATCGCTGGACGTAAGCTGCGCATAGAACAAATGAAACAGCGTAAAGATGAACAGTTAGGTTTTGATTTTGAAGAGATACCTGAGATAGGTGAGTTATTTTAAGAAGTAATTAATCAGGCCAGACATGCCAACAATATCCTCAAAATGCATTAAATTTCGCTAAAATATATGCCCAATAACCTAACAGTAGAATCAGTAGTCCCCACGAGATAGCAAAGCACCAGTAATATAAATCGCTAGTAGTAAATACGTAAAAATAAACAGCCATTCCAACACTGATTACAAGTGAAGCTGCATATCCAATCAACAAGGTAAAGAGAATGTTATTCTCAATTTTGTTTAAGCTTGGGCTATTTTCTGCACATATGTAGAAAAGAAACCCGAAGGCGAAAGCCCCACCAATAGTAATATGCAAAAATGATATTAGAACTAGTAACCAAATTGACACGCATACTTCCTTATTAGTCTAATATCCATTTCAAAAGATTGTCGGAAATTTTGTATTTCTTAGGGTCGGTACTAAAATTCAATGCTTTAACACTCTGTAGCTCAATAAAATTAGAAGGAAGCTTTTCGAATACTTCATTCAAAGTGTCATTGAACACTTTTAATTCAAAGTTTGTTTTCATACCCTCTTGCCAATTATTCCAAGTCTTTTTACTAACTCGGTTAGACATACGTAAATAGATCTGTTCATTGCATAAGTCCATATAATTATATACTTCATTCTGAACAGCACTTGCTTCAGATAAAGGAATTTCTTCACCAATCAATGCTCTATAGGGTATACGCTGGATTATATCGCGGTACTCTTTACTTATCGAATCCTCAAATATAGTTCTCTGTTGTAAAAAGTTTTGTCTTAATTGATAAATAGCTGCTAAGAGACCTAAAAAGGTAATATATAAACCTAGAGAACCCATATTCATAGTTAATTCCTGAAAATATTAGAACCAATTCTGTAGATTAAGTAAGGAATGGAAAAGATGAGTCTTTTATTTTTTCAAATAAAATTATTTTACTACATAGAACTGGAGACCACATACTAGAAATATCAAACAAAGAAAAGCCCCTTGATACGTCAGTATCAAGGGGCTAATCAGGAATAGAGAGCTGACGATGACCTACTCTCACATGGGCGAACCACACTACCATTGGCGCTACGATGTTTCACTTCTGAGTTCGGGAAGGGATCAGGTGGGGCCATCGCGCTATTGTCGTCAGCAAAGGGGGTTAGATATGAGTCTGTTATTGTTTTTATTGACATCAAGTATGAGCTTGTTGTCGATCAACTTGTAACCTAACTGAATCAAGGTTAAAGGTGATATCGAAATGTTCTTTCTTATTCTATAGCCTGAGCTATACAAGATAGATTAATTAGACTTGTATACAAACCACTTGGGTGTTGTATGGTCAAGCCAAACGAGCAATTAGTACAGGTTA
>OAOU01000013.1_pt1 | contig 102359 bp, 85 predicted proteins | sample 1470821 | NCBI WGS metagenome assembly OAOU01 (sample SAMEA3275579, study PRJEB22092) | marine metagenome | biome: ENVO:00000447 MARINE BIOME; feature: ENVO:00002042 SURFACE WATER; material: ENVO:00002010 SEAWATER | collected 2014-06-20T12:30:00+00 | depth 0 m
CCCAATTAAGTGTGCCGTCATTATATATGGTTATGACGCTGATGGATACAAGGGCAGCGAGTAGATATTTGCCACAGTAAAAACCTAGTAGGACGTGTTAAAATAGCGAATACCTTCTTAAATTTCTTAGCTTTTTTAGCGACTTTATTATTTTTCACATTTTGATTTTTATACGTTTGCTACCACTGCATCTTGGCTCAAAATTTGTCGTGGAACCATTTATCTATAAGTAACTGGCATATTGATAAAGCCAAAGCTATATATCAAACTCATATATAAGACAAATGACCCTTTAGTATCTCTATCACAAAATACTCATTACAACCCATTAAAGTACTATAAGAGACTCTGCATGACCGTAAAGCCATCTGGACAAAATCAGTCGTCAAATCCTACTTCATCAGAAAAACCATTACCAAAACAAGAGACCTCTGACTGCTTAAATATAGGCGATGCCGTCTATAACCTAGCAGACCATACACCGATGATGGTCCAATATCTAACCATGAAAGCCAACTATCCACAAGCATTGCTCTTGTACCGGATGGGTGATTTCTATGAGCTGTTCTTTGATGATGCTAAGCGAGCGGCGCAAATACTAGATATCACACTGACGCGCCGTGGTACGGATAAAGCAGGCAACACGATAGCCATGGCGGGTGTACCCTTCCATGCAGCCGATAGCTATATGGCACGCTTGATTGCGGCTGGGCAGACAGTGGTCGTATGCGAACAAATTGACGAATCGACAACTGGTAACGCTGATAATAAGTCCAATGTCCCTGCGATGGGCGACAAGCAAAAGAAAGATAAAAGCAAATCTGCCGCTGGTAGCATCATGCGCCGCGAAGTGGTTAAAACGCTTACCGCAGGTACTATTACTGATGACGCATTGATTGCACCTAATCATACGCCGACTGTGGTCGCCATCGATATTGCAGCTATGAAAACGCAAGACAATAGCCAGACGTTACAAGCAGCCGTTAGTCAGATGGATTTGGCCGCGGGTACACTGACTACCCAGACACTAATAGCAGATAAAAACGATATAGATGGTCTGCAAACTCAAATGCTGACTGTATTGGCGCGTTTTGCGCCTAGTGAATGCATCATTAGTGAAGCGCTCAGCGATAGTATTGGCGATACTGACGCAGAGTGGCTACTATGGTTACGACAAAATTTGGACTGCCCTATTATAGAAGTCGCTGCCAACGATTTTCATCGCGAGCATGCCAGCGACACCCTTTGCCAACAGTTTGAAGTTCAACGCCTTGATGGATTAGGTATTGCTGAGGCTCCACTTGCGCAAACCAGCTGTGCTGCGCTTATCCACTATGCGCGCCAAACCCAGCAGCGCCACGTGCCTCAAGTCAACCAACTCATCGTCGAGTATAGTGATGACTACCTAATTATCGATGCCAATAGCCAGCAAAACCTTGAGCTATTTACCCCTGTTAGTAGCAATGGTACTTCTTTGATATCTGTGCTGAATCACTGTCAGACTCCGATGGGCAAGCGTTTACTCGTGCAGCAAATGAAGCGCCCACTTCGTCAACATTCACGTATCAATATGCGTTTGGACGCGATAGCATCTCTATTGAATACAGAACATGCACCAAACAATCTTGAGCAAACATTAGCAAATAGCGTAACCAAGAATACACTGGTCACGAGCATACGCGAGACGCTACATGCCATCGGTGATGTTGAGCGCATTAGTAGTCGCATCGGTCTGATGAGCGCTAAGCCCCGCGACTTGCGTAAACTTGCCGAGGGTATCGCTAGTAGCGCACAGCTGACTACTCTATTGACAACATCGGGTATCAGTCATGAAGACGCTGGCCTGCTACCAATGCTAATGCAGCAATTGCCAGATCAACTACCTGCTGTTCAATCCGTCGCCGAATTAATCGAGCGCGCTATTGTCATTGAACCACCTGCGCATATCCGCGATGGAGGAATGCTAGCGGCGGGCTACGATGAAGAGCTTGATCGTCTTACCCACTTGCATGACAATATTCAATCGACGCTAGACGAAATGTTAGAGCGTACCCGTCAAGACAATCAATTACCTAGTCTAAAAGTCGGCTTTAATAAAGTTAGCGGCTTCTATTTTGAATTGCCCAAAATGCAGGCAAAGAATGCCCCTGCCCACTTTATCCGTCGACAAACGCTTAAAAGTAGCGAGCGCTTTATCACTGATGAGCTAAAGGAAGTTGAGACAGAATATCTAAGTGCCCAGTCCTTAGCATTAGCTCGTGAAAAGCAGCTGTATCAAGAGCTGCTCACTCAATTAAACCAACACTTGGCTGACCTACAACAGCTTAGCGCGGCTATCGCCCAATTAGATGTGCTAAGCAATTGGGCCCAGCTTGCCATGACGTATAACTGGCAGCGCCCAATCATGGGGCTACATACAAAAGACCAAAGCGAATCGGTGGCCAAAAATCAAACCAACATTGATATTCGTCAAGGTCGTCATGTTGTGGTTGAAGCAGCATTGAATCAAACCAACGCCAACAGCAGGAACGGTAATTCACTAAGTACAAACCACTTTGTCGCCAATGACTGTGCACTAGGTAGTGATGGGTATCCTGAAAGGCTGCTTCTTATTACTGGCCCTAATATGGGTGGTAAATCGACCTATATGCGCCAGACCGCCCTGATTGTACTGCTCGCGCATTGCGGCAGCTTTGTGCCAGCAGCTAGTGCTCATATTGGTGACATTGATCGTATCTTTACGCGTATTGGTTCAGCTGATGACTTGGCAGGTGGCAAATCGACCTTTATGGTAGAGATGATCGAGACAGCCAATATCTTAAATCAAGCAACCAATAAATCACTGGTATTAATGGACGAAGTCGGCCGCGGTACTGCCACCACTGATGGTTTGGCCATTGCCCATGCCTGTGTCAATCACCTAGTCGAAATTGGTTGCCTGACATTATTTGCCACTCACTATTTTGAGCTGACCCAATTAACGAATGGTACTGGCAAGCATCATGCTGATATCCGTAACGTTCATGTAGCAGCCAGCGAAGTTGATGGTCAGTTATTGCTATTGCATCAAATTAAAGATGGCGCAGCGAGTTCTAGCTTTGGGCTACATGTCGCAAAAATGGCTGGTATTCCCACCCAAGTGCTAGAGGATGCTAAGCGCTATCTAGCAGACAACTTACAGTTAGACCATTTAGCCGTAGATAAAGCAAAAACTGTTGATGATAAAAATGAATTAGCTAAGTCAGTAAAGGATAAACGGGAAGATAGTTATAATGATGCTACTCTCAATCAAGAAGTGAGTCATACTACTCAAGCGGCAGACACATTGAACAATCCAAAACAAAATCAGCTATTTAGCTTGCAAGATGAGCTGAGCATAATTGACCCTGATAGCCTGACACCTAAGCAAGCGCATGATTTACTTTATCATCTGAAGAAAATCATTAGTCATTAAAGGGAATTGTCAAAGTGTACTAAAGGCGCTAAAATACGCTTTATTTTCCAACTATTCTATGTAGCCCTTATAGTTGATTTAATTTAGAAGAATTACAATGCAGCTGAGCGCAGAGGTATAAATAATACTTCAAGCAAGGTTGACACAGTAACTCTTTTAAAAGGAATTGACTATATCAGCCAATCCAATAACAGGTAGACCTCACTATGACCTTTGTCGTTACAGATAACTGCATTCTTTGCAAATACACCGACTGTGTGGAAGTCTGTCCTGTGGACTGCTTTTATGAAGGCCCAAACTTCCTAGTCATCGATCCTGATGAGTGCATCGACTGCGCGCTATGCGAGCCTGAATGTCCGGCCAATGCGATCTTCTCAGAAGATGAAGTACCGAAAGACCAAGAGATGTTTACTCAGCTAAATGAAGAGCTGGCACAAAAATGGCCAAACATCACTGAGATGAAAGGGCAAATGCCAGAAGCTGAAAAGTGGGACGGCGTAGAAGGTAAGATTCAATATTTAGAAAGGTAATCCTCATCTTAAATTACCTATATATTGTACCAATAAAAAACCACCTAATAGCGATATGCTGTTAGGTGGTTTTCTTTGCTTTGAAGATAAATATTATACTAGCCAAACACACTATAGATTAGCATTGTGGCTACAGGAATTAGGTAGATATATTGCTTCTATATTACTACTACAACTCCATGAGCCTGTACTAGTGCGAAGCCATTTTACTTTTTTTCTAGCTAGTTTTGGATTCACCTGTGTCGATATAGTGGCAATAATACTAGAAGACGGTGTCAGCGGGTTGCTAAGTTGAGCAATACCAATATTATTAGGCAATACCACACCCACTTGCGAGCTACCCATTATAAGGTTAGAACCGGATGCTCGCGGATCACATTCACTTGTACTTAAACCAATTATTGTCCTACCCGTCTGTATACACTCTTCCACCGTCAGACGCAGTTGTCCCAACTCATTGACCACTCGTGTGGCCTGAGTTTTACCTATGTAAATTTGATACTGTGGTATTGCAATGGCTCCTAATACGCCAATGATGGCCACGACTATCATCAGTTCAATCAAGGTAAACCCAAACTGATCTACTGTGTGACGATTTTTAGTAAATAACATAGTAGTAGCCAGATTTATAGTAGTATCTCTACAGGTGCACAGTTTATGCCATTATCTCTTAATTCATATAAAACATCCTGTTAAAATGTCTAGCTAATTTAACAGGATGTTTTATAAAGACATTATTATTCACTTACCCATCATTACAGTAGATGGTAAACTACTGATCGTATGACCATTAAAATTAAGCCACAAAAAAGCCAAGCAATAGGCTTGGCTTTCTTGTAACTGTCTAAATTAGAAGAGCTCTAAGATAGAAAATAACTATTATGGGCAACCTGCTGCTGCATATTTATCATCACCATCAAACGCACAAGTCCAAGTACCCAAATCACTACGTGACCAAACAACTGTAGTCGCCGCATCTGTTAATGCTGCCGATGCTGAACCAGCGAAAGTACCTTCAATCGTACCGTCAGACGTAAGTACAGTGGCGTTTGTTACAGCAACTGCAGGCGGGTTTGTTGCATCGGTAACTGCTGGTTCAGATAAATCGAAAAGATTTGAACCAGTGAAACCAAGGTCACAAGCGTTAGCAGCTGTTTTGCCATCGTTTAAACAAGTTTCATAAGCAGTTTTTAATGCGCCAGTTTCAGCTACAACACGACTAACTTGTGACTTAGCGATATAGTTCTGATACTGAGGAATAGCGATCGCAGCTAGAATACCGATAATAGCAACAACGATCATTAGTTCGATTAAGGTAAAACCTTTTTGAGCAGTGTTCATAAACATTCCTTATTGGAGTAGTACGAAGACAGATTCCTGATAGTCATCAAAATTTATCTGTCGATGATATAGCAAAATTGTTTCTTACTAATAGTGTTGCATGTTATGTGCCAAATTAACAGATAAGGCTATTAGTATAGATTTTTGATTGAGAAACAATGAAATTTGCTATAAGAAAATGACAATCGCTGTCTTATGTACTTAAATTGTCCAACAATGTTACGCTTAAGCTGCTAAAAATTGTCAGTTTGACACTATGAGTAATAAAAAGTAAGAAAGGCTGACGATTTTTGTCAGCCTTTCTTATTTCAGTGACTATTTATTTATTCCAGTCGTCTCCAGTACTACAGACGCTACCCTTGCACTTAATACCCTGATAATTAAAAGTTAAGGTGCCATCGCTACTCATCTGAGTATTAGCTTTAGGCACTGCAGTAATTACCCATTTGGCAGTTAATGGATTCGGCGTGATGGCAACAGCATAAAGGGCTGTGCCTTGCTTAGGATAATCACCACCTAACCCTGTAAGAAGGGCATTACTATAAGCACCCTGTGCCAATTTGCGACTTTGAATTTCAGAAGCAATATTGTACATCTCACTCATCATATCAGTACGTTTGGTTTTAATAACGTATCTTTGATAATTAGGATATGCAATGGCTGCAAGCACACCTATGATAGCTACTACTATCATTATTTCAATGAGAGTAAAGCCTTTAATATTATTACGTCTATTGCTCAATTTAACGTTGTTTATATTTGTGATCATAGTATTTGCTTTCTTATCGCCGTCATGATGCATGAAACTATTAGTTAGTTTTTTGATAGGACTACCAACTTTCTTGACCAGTACCACAATTGGTAGATGCTGCAGTAATAGTTCTATCTTTGCTCTTGCATTGTGTGCCAGTGCTACTGGTCATAATAACGCTAGCATGTTCAGTAATACCCGTACTCTTGGGTGTAGCTACCATACGCCATGAACTACCCGCTGTAGAGTAGCTATTCACTGCGGGTGCTAGCGTATTACCTGTGTTGCCATCCACTAAAGTAATCAAGTAGCTGTAGTTTGTATTATTACTACCTCTCGGGACATAGATAGTCTTGTTATCAGTTGCGTCATAGCCATAACTTATATCACCATTACTTGCGAGCTTTCTAGGTACAAAGCCTTTATAAGTTAAAGCGCTAGCTCGCCAACGATTAAGCTCTATTGCCAATTGCTGCATAGTTGCTTGGGCTTGTGACTCAGCGTTTCTCACAGCGTACTGTCTATAAGAAGGTATCGCAATCGCTGCCAAAATAGCAACGATAAAAACGACAACCATAAGCTCAATAAGTGTAAATCCTGTCTGATTTTTGAGCATTTGTCTGTTCATAAGTTCGCCCTATTAGTCTACTTCATACCACGTTTTTGGTTGTAGAATGAAACGCTCATGAAATATCAATTCGGGCGCTGTACCGTTACCCAATATCTGATCAGCATTCGTCAGACCTTGTGCTTCATCTATTAAGCTATTACCACTCTTATTGCTATCAGAACCAAAACTTACTCTGTCAGTCTGGCGCTCTGCTAATGTCTGTGTACCGATAAGTAGACGTTGGTTTGTAAGCGTTGAACTACGTGGGCCTAGAGTTAGCTCCTGAATTCCCTGTCCTGCTCTAACGAATCCACCAGTACCGTTCTTAGAAGTATCATCTAAACAGATACCATAAGGTAGACAATACAACTGTCGCTCTGATCCACCTACAATTTTAGCAGTGCATGAATCTGTAGGACCGTAACTCATATCTGGGTTATAGACTGTGGTGTACAAGAAGTTGTCGATAACTTCAGACTTACCAATACCTTTTGTATATCTGACATTGTCGTAGCCATCGAAGCGTGTTAATGGATAGTACCAGCCTCGCTGAACACCTGATTGCATTGTACTAATGACATTATTCTTTTGGGCTAAACTATAGCCAGCTGTTGACCCAGTTCCTATCGCCGTCGGTAACTGAACCAAATTGCTGTCCGCTAGATCAACGACTTTTTGACCATTAATGTTACTAGCTGTCGTAAAGTTGCTAGCATAAAATACTTCATTGGCTTTGGTAACATCGCTATCTATAATTCCATAAAGTCGATCCGCATATGCAGTGGTATTACGTATTTTAGATAATGGTGAGCTGCGATCGCCTGAAATCACGTTGACCAGTGCAAATAATGTATTTGTGGTTGAATTACGGTAGAAGCTAACTACTGGACGTTCATAAAAACGATAAGCATACTTTTGACTTACCGTTGTCGCATGAGTGCTTTTAAGCACGCGTGTTACTCGAGTATTACTAAATTTTGATTCAGGAGATGCTGTGCCTGATGTTACTGGCTTGACGAAACCAGCATTGGTAAAGTCCGCACGAAACACCTGACCACCCAAATCTGCAAAGTAGATATGGTCCATAAAACCGTCATTATCACGATCCAAAGTCGTAACACCACCAACAATACTGTTCTTCATGTCCGTAACTGTTTTAGTAGCCCCACTATCACTAGATGCCGACCATATTAATGCGCCATCTTTTGCGTTGATAATGTAGACCGCGTTACCTTTAGCTGAGGTTTTTGCAGAACAGCCACCTAACAACGAATCTACGATACCAACCTGAAAGCTTTCATTCTCATAACATGTATCATAACCACCACCAAATACTAGAACATCAGTCCCTGTATCTGAGCTACTGGTTTTAATTTTTGCTTTGGTCGGTTTTGCCCATATTTGCCCCATGCGGCTAAATCCTGCAGTCGAAGGCGTAATAGAGAACAACATCTTTGGACTGTCTATATTGCCAAGATCTATGCCATAAAAAGCCTCGCCCCCCATTCTTAAGCCGCCATAAGCAAATACACCTTTGTTACCACTAGTATCGATAGATACTCGTTTATTTGGAAAATCATACTGATAATCTGTATTGACTAACCATGGTGCATCAATACCAAAATTTGGCGTTCCAATCTCAGTTTTGGTACTATCCTTTATGAGCGCATCTGACTGGCTAGTATTTCTCAGCATCTCTCTCGGAATAATGACGAATCTTTCCTTTCCGCCATCACCAGCATTACTATAGTTGTCGGCATTGACAAGGTGCAATCCGCCTTCAGTAGATCCAAATAATATATAATCGTCACGTTGGTCGGTAACTTTACCATCAGCATCTAGTGTTGCAGAATAAGACACAGATGCTGGTGTAGAGTGCAATGTCGCACCAACAACTTTGATTGCTTTCGAAGCATTTGCAGTACTCAGTGTCATGTCCTTAACTGCTGTAGCTGTACTTGGAAGAACATCAAAGCCTAAAAAGTTCAATAGCTTTCTCAAAGAAGTCTCAGAGTAAGTGCCTGTATCATTGAACTTATTAGTACTAGAAAGTGGAGCATTATCTAGTGTTACTTTTCCAGCACTGTTTACACCGAATTTCCTCAACATAGTGGTTTGGTTTGTAGCACTCTTCCAGTCCTCTACATATAACGTCCTGACTGAAGATACACCTGTATCTGGTGTTTTTAGTTGCGCATAGAATCCACCAGATTCCACTTTATCGTTTGCATTGGTATAGTCTTTGTCAGACCATAAATCTTGTGTCGTTTTGTTCAACTCCCCTGCTGTATTTTTGAACAGCTTTGCACTATTTTTACCGTATAGTGTTCCTTCATTCAAATTGTATTTTTTCATATTACCTTCCCAAATCACTGAGTTCTCAGCAACTTTAGGCTGTAGGGTTGGGTAATAAGCAATAGCAAGTTGGCTATCAGCACGGTAAGGATCGTTAGGAACGATGATAGTACCTGAAGGTGTAGAAGGTAATGTTTGATTAAGGTCGCTAACAAAGGTTGTAATACTATTAACAATATCCTCTGTGGATTGTGCTGAATAGAAACCACCTTCACCAAACCCACCTACATTGGGTAACGATGGGTGTGACTTTGCTCCCCAGTTGCAAGCATTTTTTGCATCAACGCCTGTAATTTTTTCACAGTTGTAAAAATCACTTGTTTTCTGCGTGCCTTTGGAATCTACGTACGAAAGCCTACGAATTACCCTTTCTGTTTCAGGCAAGGCTGCATCAGCTACTCGGTCAACGTCGAAACTTGAACCAAACCCAACCACAGCTGTTAAAATTTCACCATTTGCCCCTAATGGATTGAGAGCTGGATTACGCAACGCTTTAGCAAATGCTCCTACTTCAGGCATACCATTGTTATTTTCACTACCGCTTGGTAACGCTCCTGAAGATGGCACACTGAAAGTATTTCCTGTAACGTTCAGTGCTGACCTCATAAGGGTAGTAGGAGAAGGTGCACTATTTGGATTACCATCTGTTAAGAAGTATATTCCTCTTCCATCACAGCTAGCACTAGTAGTAGACGACAATGGGCTAATATAATTATTACCACTCTTAGAAGATGACACAGAGTCACTAAAACCACTATAGGAAGAGTTAGAGGTATTGGTACCCAACATATAAGCGCCAGCCTCAGCATAAGCATTGGCTGTTGGCGTACCATTTTCACCATTCAAGCCTGCTACTGCTACTTTAATAGCAGTACGCTGTGCTGGGGTAATTAATGCTGCTGGCACAAGGATTTTTCCACTCCTACCATCACCACCTTTATACTGGTTGTTACTATTACTCTGTGTAGAAAACTGACCAATACCGATAGCAACCTTTGTAGAATCTAACTGAGTACTGTCCATCAAGGTAAATATGGCATCTTTAAGACGTGTTAAGCGATCATAAACTTTATCAAATTTGTAAAAATAAATATTACCACTACCAGAGGTTATAGAGCTAAACCCACTTCCTGTTGGGGGAGAAATCGCTGTACCGCAATCTGCAAAACCGTAACCAACAGATCCAGACCCATCGCTAGCACCACATCGGTACCATTGACCCACTGGAGAATAACGATAAAAGTACTTTCTAGTCTCACAATAGTTTTTAGGATATGTAGGTACAGTCGTAGATACCTCAGAACCCTTAGTATAAGAAACTCCTGAAGGTAAATCACAAGCATAACTCACTTGGTTGATACTCATACTACCTGAGGTATCCAACATCATGGTAATAGTAGTTTTACCACCTTCAGCCGCTTTATAAATCTCTAAGTCGCCAATTTGTTTATTTGCGACATCCGCTTGTGATATTGGCATCGCAACCATTGATGCCATTACAACGACTAAATATTTCAGTGGTAACGTACGTTTTTCCGTGTTTTTTGATACGTTGTCAAGTCGTTTCATGACATCTATCCTTTATGAAATTAGCGTAATTAATAAGCAGATTAGGGGGTAACTGAGAGTATGCATTTTGATGACAGTGTGCCTTTACCATATGGTATACATAAGGTGGACGAAGAAGCATTTTCTACATCTACTTGCTCATATAGCATTTTGCTTGGCGTAGATGCAGACAACATACAATCGCTTAGAGATTTTTTGCCAGTAGCTACATTGGCATTTATACTGGTTTGCTCAAAACATTTGTCACTGCCTACTTTTGGTTCGTTGTAAGCTGGTAGAGCGGAAGAGGCTCGAACGTCAAACTGGTAACGTTTACTGGTCCTATCTTGTACCTCTTTACCGATAACCATATGATCAAACACAGGTGTATTGGGGTTGGTAGGCGTAACTGTAACACTCATTTGTGTCATGACTGTCTGTCTAGCACTGGTATAGTCATTGGCGTTGGTATAATCACAGAATCCACCGCTTAAACTACTCCAATAGCCACCAGTCGATTTTTTGACAGAGGCATTTGCGGCCAAGTATTTTTTAGTGCGAGGATTGAAACAATAAATAAATTCGTTGGTTGCATTGTCTGGATTCAATAAAAAATGACCAAACACCCCTGCTGCACTTGTTACGTCGCGGTACTCTTCAGAACTCGGACTACCATTAACCATCATTTCTAGCTTTTGATTGGCGCTATCAGATGATTGTAATAAAACCGTATTTATTTGATCACTCGTTGCAATTTTTAAATCGGTATTACTTTGTCTAACGGCTATCGCGCCTGCTAACATAATGAGAACTAAGAACAATAGCACCACGATCAGTGTTGCCCCACGCTCTCCATTAGAATATATCTGACCACTTTTCTTTCCTTGGTCTAAAGAATGTGATAAACGATAGTGGTTGCTCATTTCAAATTATCCTAATAGGTCTTAAGGAGTTAAGCTAGTATCAACATCAATCACTCGTGCATTACGCAATAGCGTTGTAGACTCATAACTTGTACGCACTTGCTGTTGGCGAGTAGTGTCTGTCTTCAAACTATTACTTTGGCCCAGTAAGGTAAATGAAGATTGGTCATTACTACCTATAATAGGTGTCGTACCATGAACAATAAGACCTATCTTCACAGCTGTTATTGACGGCTTCGTCGCCATCAATAAATATGAGCTGCTTGGTAGATACATCATTTGGCCTGCACTGGCTGCTGCTGACGATTTTGTACCTAGTAAAATTTTAAATTGGTCAACATTGATAATAAACTCTTGACCAGCTGTGCCAAAATTACGAGAGTCTGTTGACGCACCAACAGTGAGTATGCCACCAGTTGGACTAACCCTTCCTGCATCACAGGCTAGTACTAAATTTCTTATATTACCGGTACTCGTATCACCTGTTGCTCTACGTAAAAAGTAGCGCTCCACTACAATATCATTAACAGCAGCATCCGCACCTTCACAATCACTCATGATATTGCCCGTTGTATTGGTGTATTGAATGGTCAACTGATCGCTATTAACATTAGTATTAGAGATACCTGTCCATCCATTGGTGCCAATAGCACTATCACCATCACGTCTTGTTAGATAGGCGGTATTAGTATAAGGTGTTGTTATACCTAGATTAGCAGCAGTTAATACAATTCCCCCATTTACCGTTGTACTAGTAATTTGAGTAGTTGGATTACCTAAATTTGCGATTCGTACTTTTTTCTCTAATTGTTGTAGTCCAAATATACTTGCATCTTGTAGTTCGCTACCACTAGATTGAATACTACTGGTCTTAACATTGATTAAATATACTTGCATCACGGCAGCTGATACTAGTAAACCTAAAATCAGAGAAATCATAAGCTCTATTAACGTAAAGCCTTGTTGATGTTCATATCTGCGACTATAGCTTGATATCATCAGTAAGCCTCCATAATAAAGCACTCTGCACCATTCTTATAAGTACCATCTGCATTAGCACAAGCAGTCGATAAACTATTATCTAACGTAATGGTTGTATCTCCCCAACTAGCAACAAAACACTGACGCTCTTGTTTACCCGATGTACCAGGACAGCCATTTGGTACTAAACCAATCGTAATATCATTCGCACTTGCATACGATCTGACTAATAGGCCATCACGAGTCGCAAGCTGCGCAAGCGTACAACTATCAGCAGCTACTGGTACGGTATTGGTGTTTTTTATACAACTGTCTTTTGTAATACTAGTACCATCGATAGTAACTGCGTCAGCTGTACCGTTTATAGCTGTTTTAAAAGCACTGATGCCATCAGGATTGGTGCGCATTATCTCAGCACCACCTCTCATTATAGTTAGTGCCCGAGTGCGCATAAGACTTTCATCTGTGGCTTTTACTGCTGACATTTGCATAGCCGTAAAGCCCAATACAGCGACTGCTAACAGTAATAGCGCTACTAACACTTCTACCAATCCTACACCTTGTTGCTGGCTGACGTTTTTCATTAACAACTCCCAGCGTTTGTAATATCAACATTAGCAATACTCGTAAGACTAACCTGCTTAGGAGATTCACTAGTAGAGCCGCTATCGCATATGGTATAAACTACTGTTGCACCACCATCTATTGACTTACTAGGTCGAAAAACAATATTAGTAACAGTAGTAGGACTAATTTGTTGTGTTACCGCGCTCTGTCTATTGAGATTATAGCTAGAGATACTAGCTCCATTAGCTTGCAATACAATTTTACTAGGAGTAGTAGACGTATCATATAAAACAGTAATATTCTGCCGACGAAGAATACTTTCTACTTTAGCCTCTTTTAACGCATTAGCAATCGTCGCCGCCGTCGACTTAACCCGCTGGTCTGCAAGCTGAGTACTAATATTAGGCGCCGCAATACCTGCAATAATGGCGAGTACAGCAATGGTTACCATTAGTTCAATCAAGGTAAAACCTGAACTAATATTTTTTAGCTTAGGTGATAATTCGTTCAAAGATGCGTTCACATCATATTCCTATTTAAAACGGCAATTAACTATCTTTCGTCTATATCTCACTAAAATTTATTGTAAGTATCTTATATTTTTAGCTTACTACTATTTTTATACTGACTACCCTAATAATATGCAATTTTCGTTCCACGACATATAACTAATGATGTTTAAAAAAGTCGATATTTGTCACTTAATATATGTAACTTATCCATAAATATGTAAATCACTATCGACGTATACAGCTATAAAACAACAAATTAGTATACATAGTTATAATAATATAGCGTTAAGGAAATATATTAGCAATAATTAGATATTACTGACAAAGATATATTGGGTTTAGGATTTGCTGCCATGGGCTAATACGTAAGCAGAAATTTGATAAATATTATGGCTGCTATCCGTTGCTAATTTTACTGCTGCAGGTGGAACAAGGACTCGCGCTAATGATTGTAAGCTTGCACCTGTAGTAGATACGTCATCAAATAATAGTAAGCGTTTTTTAGGAGGGTTTTCGATTAGAGCAAAGGCGTTATCTAAGTTGCTAAGACGTTCGGCACGAGACAGTCCCTGCTGACTAACTGTATCGTCAATACGCTGAACGCCTTGCCATAAAGGAATTTGCCAATGTTTAGACAATTGAGCAGATAGAATACTGACAGGATCGAACCCACGTTTGACCAATCGTTGACTTGTCGTTGGCATAGCAACAATCACGCTGTTATTGCGATGACAACCGTGTGGACGCGGTAATTGACGTATGGCATGTAATAGTAACGGCAATTTCGTCATATCCTCTTGATGCTTAAATGCTCGGATAGCTTGACGTATCGGATACTCATAGTAGGTGGAGGCTTGGATAGATAGAGATATACTAGGAGCGATATCCACTTCAAAAGGTCTTGGCAACCAAGTAATATCATTGTGACAGTGAGCACAAAGTAAACCACTGCTCAAATAGCTGTTTGCTTGATGAATGATATCAGTAAGAAAAGAGTGTTTCTTTAAGGCTGTCCGTGTAGAAGATGCATCCGATACATCATGTAGACTAGATGGGGCTTGATGGTGCAGTAGTTGAGATTGTGGTGTACTACGATAAATACGGCATAGTTGGCAGCGCATATCCATATACTCTGCCAACCACAGTCCAGTTTGATAAGGCGCTAAACGGCGCATAAACTATTATTCGTCATAACTTATAATAAATTTCATCTATGTCAGAACCTTTCTCAAATTGATGTCCTTGCTAAATTAGAGTCCTTTCCAATCGTTCAGTACGATACCAAAGCCGATAGAGGTATTTTCATGATTATAATCAATGATCGACTCACCATAGCCTTGGAATAGCTGCACCATACCATTAACGTTCTCTGATATAGGATAGATATAGTCGATTTGCGCAGCACCTTTATTGGTACCTGGATTGTAGCGCAAGGTACCGCTAATGCTCTGATCAGCTGGCAAATCATACAAGAATTTGATATCACCGTAGCCCATGTAGTCTTCGATATCTGGATTATCGTCATCGCTACTACTTTCGTTATTTACTCGAGCCCATAGGCGCGGTATGACTGAGAGTCTGCCCCACTCTGCACCCGCCATGAGGTAAGCACGATTCCATGAACGTGATAATGGATCATCTTGTCCATTCGAGTGATGGACAGCACCTGCGCCCAACATACGTAGACGTCCACCAAAAGGTAGATCTGCTGTCACAGGTTGGGTTAAGAATATTTCAGGTTGATAATCGGTAGCACGGAATGGACGCGAGTTGTCTTCGTTATAAACTTGCCAATGTGATTCTTGAGTATAGCCAAACCATAGGTCAGCACTGGTATCAAACAAATCTTCTGCGACTTTCGTTTTTAGGGACAATTGGAATTTTAGCTCAGTCTCACGTATGTCATTAGAATCAAAAGGATCTGTTTCTTGTGATGGTGTGCTTGGATTCAAATTAGGATCGAAAGTATAAAATAATGGCAACAGATACGTCGGTCGATATGGTCTAACCGTCCAAGTACCACGCTCACTGTTTTTATCTAGGTCATAAGATAGACTGAGTGGCGAGAATTTTTCGATGTCTGTTTGAGTGACACCTACATTTTCTAAAATTTGCGCCTCACTATTCGTTTCAGCATCTATTTCTACGTTGCCATTTGCCTTCAATTTGCTGGCTGCTGTTTGCTGATTGGTCATTAAAATGGTATCTGCATCTTCAACTGTCGTCCCACTCATCGCCGTTTGAGACTCAGCCAATATCACTTTTGGATTACCTGAGACCGTACTTTGAAAGGTCTTTGCCAAATCAATTGGTTGTTTGGTTGAGGTGTAGCTTGGTGTCTTACCTTGTTCAGCTACTTTATCAAAACAAGCGAGGCGAGCAGCACTAGACTGGACTTGAGTACATTCAAAAAACAGCTTGGCTTGCTGAGCAATAAATTCTTTGCTAATTATTTTGCCATTTTGTGTACTCATATCAGAAGATATCGCACTGTTATCAAGACTCTGTGATAGGTCAAGATCCTCGTATTCAAACGCAGCTTCGGGTGCTGGCAGTTCGTTATAAGTCTGAGAATCATCAGCAGCTTGTACTTGTATCGTGGTACAACTCAACGCAAGAGCAACTGCAATACGAAGAGGCATCTGCGCATTCTGGTAAGACGGCTGTTGGTGACGCTGAGTATTGGTATGGGCAAACATAAGTGTCCTTTATCTAACTAGCATTAGCGCTAGCAGAGTATATGAGGTAATTAATATAGCCATTAGCGTTATCGCTAAAATAGAATTGACTGAGACTATCAGCTAATCGCAGATATTAGGAGCGAAAAAAATGACAATTAGTGCCCCTGCTGCATTGTTTCTTTATTGTAATGAAAATATAAGCACGATACTAGCTTTATCGATAGTTAAAATAAGCGTATATCAATATAATTACTTATATAACAAATACTTAATAAACATTCCATAGTATGAATTTAATGGCATCAAAAAAGCCAGCATACTTTCTTAGTATACTGGCCTTCTTAATATTCTTAAGAATTTTCGAAATATTACACTGGTTTCTTAAGTGTTCATTGTTAAATGTTAGTTGTTCAACGCCGATAATGTTTGCTCAAATTCTGAGCGACCGATCTCACCCACTTGCTGATTTACTAGCTGACCATCAATATAATACAGTAACGCTGGTGGACCAAAGAGTTGGTAACGAGACAACACGGCTTTTGAGTCTGCTGTCGTCTCAGTGATATCGAGCTTTACTAGTTGCCAATCTTGCATCTGCGCTGGACGATTATGAAACAGGTTCTTGTCCATAATGCGGCACTCAATACACCACTCTGCTGTCAGATCGACAATGACATTCGGATTGGCTGCGACAATGGCATCTAGCTCTGCAAGCGTCGTGATCGTCTTATCAGTGGTGCTATCACTATTCACTGGTTGACCAGACGTTGACTGTACCATCATCGGTGCTGCACCCAATGACGCTAATGGATGTAAGCTATCGTCATTACCCAATGCAGCGCCGACTATTAAACATGCTGCCCAAATACCAGCGATAAGGCTCAATGCTTGGGTCAGCATACGACCTTTACCTAGCCAACTCCATGCCCATGTTGCCACGACCATATACCATAACGCCCATACCATCAGCATGACTGGCGATATAAAGACTCGCTCAATCAATAGCAGTGCCACGGCAAACAGTAGTAAAGCAAAGCCTTGCTTGACCCAATTCATCCACTCGCCTGCCTTTGGCATAATTTTGCCTTGGGTAGCACCGATTAGAATAAGTGGTGCGGATAAACCAAAACCCAGCATGAATAAAGCGGCAAAGCCTAGCAATGGACTACCAATGGTAGAAACCGCTAATAATGCCCCAAATAATGGCGCAGAAACACAAGGTGACACGACTAGCGCAGATAAAAACCCAGCGATTAAACTGCCGCCTGTACTGCCAAGCTTACTGTCACCTGCTTGGCTTAAGCCTTGCATCTTTCGACTGATCGCTTGTGGTAATCGCACACTGAAAAGACCTAACATGTATAGTGCGAGAAGTATAAAAACAATAGCAAAGCTAATGAGAATAATTGGATTCTGCAGCCAACCAATAATACCTAAAGACTCACCGAATACTGCAATGACAGCGCCCAAAATACCATAAGCAGTCGCTACCCCAACCGCGTAACTGGTGGTCAAGATGACACCGCGTTTGACCGTTGGGTTTTGTTCGCGGGCTACAATATTGGCCACAATAGGCAGCATCGGTAGGACACAAGGCGTCAAAGCCAAGCCTAAGCCTGCTAAAAATAATAGTACTAATGCCAGCCAAGGGTGAGAGGCCAAACCAAAAGGATCGCTATCAACGAAACTGTTATTCAAGGTACTTTCGCTATTGGCCGTCTCGCCCGATACGCTGCTATTTGCTGCAGAAATCGTATTCGTCGCCGCACTACTATCTAAAGAATCATACTCTACAGCGCTGTCATCAATGAGATCATAGTCAATAGCACCATCGTCTGTCAGTGCTTGCGCCTCATCAGGCAAAGTATTATCAAGAGCTGTTGAGCTTGCTTCCTCTGGTGTCGCCGTAGCACTATTCTCTGAATCGGTCGAGCTCGCAGTATTCTTACTATCTGCTGATACCTGCGTCGATGCAGCTGCAATATCGACAGTCGTATTAATCTTTTCAGGTGGATAGCACAGCCCTGCTTTTGCACAGCCCTGCCAGCCGACGACGATAGCGGCACTATCTATATTCTTGCCACTATTGTTCGTCAGTGTGGTGGTAGCGACCATATTGGCTTGGTCAAATACCAGTACCTTGCCAAATGTTGGATCATCTATCGAATATGGTGTCTGGCTAAAGGTAAAAGGTGCAGCCGTCACGCCAGCGGGTAGCGTAAGCTTAATTTGCTTTTTATAGACGTAATGTTCAGGAGTGATATCAAAATTAATAGATAACCGCGTACCTGCTTTGACGGGGGTACTATCTGTACTTACCTGAAACGCTTGATCTACTGGCAAAAACTTTGACTTCGATGAGCTTTCACTACTACCGAAAAGGTCGCCTAACCCTGCCGCTTGTACCGCCGATGTCGCTGATAAACCTGTCAACAATGAGCCACTAGCGATAGCAAGCGCTAAGATATGTGATTTTTTCGAATGAGTAGATACGCTAAATGATGAGGACTTTGGTGATGTCTTGATGGACATGAATGGCTACCTATTATTACCGATATTTTAATCAATCTGCTCGCTATTTATTTGCGTGTCGCAGCAATGTCTATCTTGGTTTTAACTTTTTCTGGTGGATAGCATAGACCTGCTGTTGCACACCCTTGCCAACCAATAATAATAGGCGCGTTTTTGGCGCTCTTACCATTACTCGTCGTCAGCGTCGTGGTTGCAATGACACTTCTTTGCGTAAATACAGGAACCTGACCAAAGGTCGGATCATTGATTGATACTGGTGATTGATTAAAAGTGAACGGCGTGGCACTTATTCCTTTAGGGAAGCTCAACGTAAGCTTATCCTTATAAACATAATGCCCTGGCGTAATTTCAAAACTGATCGACAACCGGGTGCCTTTGGAAGTCGCTTTGGTATTACTGACCACCTGAAAGGCTTCATCCACTGGTAAGAACTTTGATTTTGCCGAGGAGCTATTTTTAAATAAGTCATTTAACCCTGCTGCTTGTACACTGATCGATGTCATTGACAGAACCGTTACTAATGAAGTGCTTGCAACAGTTAGAACCAATTTATAAAGGTTTTTAGAAAAATATTTATTAGACTGTTGAATCGACATAGATGATTACCTTTAATTGCAGTTTGCGATGACTATTTTGCTGAGCGCCTAGATATATTTATAGCACTGGCTATCAAACTTGTAATGAACAGCAGGCGATTTATCTACTGATAAAAAATATCAACCAATAAGAGAATATTGGTTGATATTTATAAATTGTTGAAAGTGCATGGATGAACGAATGTTTCATTCTACAAAGCTATATCAGTATCAGAATTTGTTCACTATACGTCTGTTACTAAGCTTTATAACTGAGCATAAAGATCCGCATCTTGACCTTCACCACCTTGTTGACCATCAGCACCTAATGAAAATAAATCGTAAGGTCGCCCTTCACTACCTGGTGCAACATACTGCATCTCATTTTCCCAGCCATCGGTTGGATAGCCACCTTTAATATATCCACCTTCAGGATAGTTTTTTGCATCAGCTGGCGGTGTCGTAAGCGCCTCTAACCCTTGTGCAGTCGTTGGATAGCGCGAGTTATCAACCTTATACATATCTAGCGCATTTGAGACAGTGGCAAGCGCCGTTTCAGTTGTTTTAACACGGGCCTTATCACTTTGACCAACTACTTTTGGTACCACTAATCCAGCAAGAATGGCTAGGATCACAATAACGACCATAATCTCGATAAGAGTGAATCCTGCTTGACCAGACTTTCTCGCCACACTGCACTGCATAGCTGAAGAAGCGGTCTTATGGTCAGTTACAATATTTGAATGGGATTGCGTATTCTGAATAGCACTTTTTTGCGTCATATTTACTTGGAGTTTGTCAGTCATAGTCATCGCTTTGGTCATCACAGTTATGTAAATAGTAAAAGTGGCGTTCTATCATAGCTCTCATTAATGATATATCAATGAGCTCTGAAACTATTGTCACTATAAACCATGGTTTTATTTTTATCCAGCGCTGCGCCCAGTTTGAGTTTGGGTTTGCTATTTTAGCCAAAGCCAAATATTGAATGACACCAACTGTATGACTATTAAACCGTGCTTACTATAGCGCGGCGCTGGTGTTTGCCATAGCAAAAATAGCGTTCGTTCAACAATATACAACAGTAAGCAAACCTTAAGAAAGCTAGTCCAAGGTTTAGCAAGCAAGTGAGGTTATATGAATAGAGTAAAAAAGAACTAAATAGATATTTTGGAAAAGGCAAACTGGCTGCATGTAAGGAATATAATTAATAATTAACTAGCGCGTTAACTTTAACCTAACCTGCCAAATCGTTCATATTAACAATAGGTAGCATAACCGCCATCACAATAATCATGACTACTACGCCCATTAGCACTAGCATTAGAGGTTCAAGTAATGATAATAAGGTGCTGATAAAATTGGTTGCTTCTGCCTCCTGCATATTGGCGGCACGGCTCAGCATATTTTCAAGCTCGCCTGAGTTTTCTCCACTTTTTATCATCTGTACCATCATCGGTGGAAAGTAAGTAGATTTCTCTAGTTGGCTAGACAAGCTAGAGCCTTCTGTGACCCTATCAGCAGCAGTGATAATGGTTTTTTGGATATGTAAATTGGTCGTGACCGCAGCCCCAATATGTAATGCCTCAATCAATGGCACCCCTGAGCGTACTAGTATCGCAAGGGTACTGGCAAACCGCGCGGCATTCAATCCTCTCGACAATCTAGCGAGTATCGGTAATCTTAGTACCACGCTATCAATCGTTAATTTACCTGCTTGCGTTTGGGCAAAACGGTAGAATAAAAATGCGGTACTTGCCAATACCAGTAATATTAACCACCACCACTGAGTAATGATATTCGATAGCGTGAGAACAATTTGAGTAATTAAAGGCAGTGCTTGCTCAGACTGTTCAAAGACTTTGACAATTTTGGGCACGACGAAGCTCATCAGCCCCATAATTACCGCAATTGCCATTACCATCAGGACAATTGGATAGACCATAGCCCCTTGGATTTTCTTTTGGAGGGCAAAACGGTTTTCGGTGTAGTCTGCTAGCTGATTGAGGATAAGGTCAAGATGGCCAGATTTTTCGCCTGCGGCAATCGTAGCGATGTATAACGGTGGAAAGCTAGCAGCTTGTTGCAGGGCACGTGCTAAGCTGAGCCCTTCCAAGACATGTGAGCGTACCGCAAGCATCAGGGATTTGATATGAGTCTTTGGGGATTGCTTAGCAACCGCTGCCAAGGTTTCCTCAAGTGGAATACCCGCTGCTAGTAGCACAGATAGCTGACGTGTCAGCAATGCCAACTCGTATGCAGACGGTTTTTTGTAGCGGTTTTTGCTCTGACTTTGTCTGTCATTGACCGGGTTGACTTCAACTGGTGTCCATTGCTTATCACGTAGCTGCTGGCGAATTTGCCGCGCAGAATCCCCCTCTAGCAAGCCTTTTTGGACAACGCCATGGTCGTCAAGCGCTTTGAAATGATAGGCAGGCATGGCAACAGATATCCTAAGAGACTTACAGGTAGACAGTTATAATTTATGACTTAATAGAAATTTATTAATTTGACATGTGACGCTTAAAAAAGTGGCGTTGAGTCATTACTATCAGGCATCAAACCTTGTAATAATAAGACATCCAGATGCTGCTGCTGTAGCTTTTTATCGAAGTCATTGACCTCAGCGATTAGCATTCTTTCAATACGTTTATCACTCGCGAAAACGCTCAAGCGCGCACAAATAACGGCCAACTGATAAATGCGTTTTTTGCAATAACCGTCAAGACCTTGTAATAATCTAACCATATGCGGGGTTTCAAGACTGGCATAATCATAGTCAGCCACGACTTGCTGGCCAAGAGCTGTGACGCCATAAGTAATCGACAGATGGGCACAATAATAACAGCTGAATAAATAACCAACCACATGACCGATATAATAGCCTCGATCGTAAGTAAAACTACTCACACCAAAGTGCCCAAGTACATAACTGTTGAGGCTACCTTGGTCGCGAATTGGCTTGCCGTGCTTTAACTTACCGACCGTAGCAAAGCACAATGGATTGCGACCATCTTGAGTCGTTAGCTGCCAACCGGCGGGTTGCTGTGCAGGCATATGGCGTACGATATCTGCAATAATGTCATCGACTACATGCAGCTGCTGCCAGAGTCTTTCGAGCGTATCCGTATCCATCAACCCACGTTTATCAAGCTGCTGCGCAAGTAAATATTGCTGATATTCTGCGAATTGCGGCTTCAGGGTTTGTACTAAGTAAGTAGGACGCGTATTGGCAGATGCCATATATAACAGTCGAGTACGCTCATGCTGAGCACGATAAAGCGCAACACGCTGCGTAGCGACATTAGTTTCTTGAGCCACAGGTTTTGCAGCTACTGTAAGACTATCGGATGACTCAGATATTACTGCTTCAGTTGATACCGCCTCGATATCTGACAAGGTAAACATCGTCAATAATGCCGCCTTATCAGGTGTCTCTACCGACTCATTTTTCGGTGCATCTTTGCTGACATGCGGGTTATCTATAGCAGTGTTTTTATCAACATTACTTTCTATTTTAGCAGTTGCAGCAGCCTCTTGTTGGCCATTACTTTCTGCATTTAGCTTTGCGGTCGGTTCAGTCATAACATACCATCAGCAGCGAAAATAAACATCGTCTCGATCCTTTTATATGCCTATCGTATAAGGACATATAACGCGCTACAACATCAACGCTTTTGTCTCGACGACTCATCAACCCATAGTACCTGAACACAGACTCAATGTCAGCTGCCCTTAACTAAAATAGCCATAGCAAGTTACCAAAGATCTTATAGATATGAGTGACTCAACGTTTATAAACAATATATATTCACAAATTAAAAAAAAGCGCCAAGGACATATAAATGACCTTAGCGCTTATCGTCGAGATTCTATTTAAATAACTTAAATAAACAGCAACTAGAACTATGCAAGATTGTTCTGTCGATACTGCTGACGGTATGCTTTTGGCGAAACACCATACACACGTTTAAATGCCTGACTAAAAGTTGAATCTGAGGCGTAGCCCACCATCTCGCTGATACGGCTAATACTGTTTTGCTGTAAGCGTAAATAGCGAGCCGCCAATCGTAAGCGGTAATCGATCAGATAAGTCAGTGGCGGCATGCCAACAGTGTCTTTGAAACGCTGTGCAAAGCTGGAACGCGACATCCCTGCCACTTCGGCAAGCTGATGAATGGTCCAGCTCTCACCCGGTGCCCCATGCATTGCGGCTAGCGCCTTAGTCAAAAATGGATCCTTCATGGCTTTGAGCCAGTTTTCTGTGGCTTCAGGCAAGCTTTCAATATAGACGCGCAAACACTCAATCATCATGATGCTTGCCCAATGATTGATTACAGCCGTTTTGCCCATACGCTCACGCTCAGCTTCTAGTGTTAGCAGCTTTATCTCTACATCAATCACTTCAAACCGTCCGTCAGCAGCATCATTGAGCTCTGGCAATATCGGTGGCAGTACTGACAACAGAGGATTAATCATCTCTTTGTCGTATTTGCATTCGATCAGTATCAAAGAAGAATTGGGGTCGCCATCGCCATCGATATCAAGTGTACGCTCGGTGCAATTACTCAATAGTTCATCAAGCGACTCGGCAACATCGCCATGGTGATTGAGTGCGTAACTCACATGCTTGTGCGCATTCGGAATCATGATCATGTCGCCAGCGCGAGCTTCTCGTAGACCATTACCAACATCGATGCAAAAACCGCCAGACATTACTAAGTAAAATAAAATGGTGTCTTTTCTAGTAATAGAATAAGACCAATTGCCAGTGCCATTTAGACGATAATACTTAGTCTCAAATAAATGCACGTTTTGCAGCAATACACTTAGTGCGTCCATCAATCAATTCCTCAATAATGCAGATTAATAACGATTCATCTTAAAAAAATAATAGTATTCTTAATAACGATTTCTGTCAGTTTCCTCTATGCCAATACTTGCTCCAATAAATAATTTTTATTAAATACAATGGATGTGAAAACACTTAAGCATAATGCATCATTTAAAACGTCATGTCTATTTACTTATTAGAATTACTAAACAATAATAGAGGAGACACAGTCACGCTAGGCCTTAAGGAAAACCTACAGGAAGTATTGATAAAAATTTGGGGGATTATCTAGTATTGAAGATGCTATCAAATTCTATCTGTTTAATCTTATAAAGGTAATATAGAGATAAAATCGAATAGGCATAAAAAAATCGCCATCAAGGGCGAGTGCTATTACTGATATATTTTTAGATTAAGATATGATTTGTATGTAGATACATAGAGAATAAAATATGGGGCGACTGATGGGACTCGAACCCACGACAACCGAGATCACAACCCGGGGCTCTACCAACTGAGCTACAACCGCCATAACTATTGCCAAAGAATAGGCAAGATTTGCAGGCTAAATGGTGCGCCTGGCAGGATTCGAACCTGCGGCCACCTCCTTAGAAGGGAGATGCTCTATCCAGCTGAGCTACAGGCGCTCTTAGAGGACTTTTATATACTAAGCTTACTTTGCGATATATTTTACTATATCAGAAACTAAACCGTTATACATAAAAAAAAGCCTGTAAGGCTCTTAAAATAGATGGTCGGAGTGATAGGATTCGAACCTACGACCCTCTGGTCCCAAACCAGATGCGCTACCAAACTGCGCCACACTCCGAAATTCTCTATTATCACGATATTTTGTTAATCAACTCGTTGTTGGCAATGCCGCTAACTTGTTAATGTTCCTCGCTATCGAGGTGCACATATTAAGGGGTAAAGGCGATTGTGTCAACACCTATTTTCGATTAATTTCAAATAATCGCTAATTTTTTTCAAATTACGTCAATTTTGCCAAAATAGTGACAGTAAGACCCTTTTCTTATTTACCTATCAGTCAGTCATTCGCGTTGTCATTATTGACCGTATTACATTTCTCCAGATGTGGCAGTACTTCACCGTTGAGTGTACCTGTCAAAACATCAAACGGCATTAACCATAAATGGGCATCAATTGATTCATTGTTTTTAATATCATCGCTACTGCTATCATTACTACCATAATGAGTTTGCTGCTTGAGCGCTACTGGCTGCCTATCACTACCTAGCACCGGATAAACCAACCAGACCTGCCCCGCCAAGTAAGCTTGTGCATAGCTGGTCAATTGATAAGCGTCGCTCGCACTAATTGCAGCGGCATGTGGTAAGTACTTCCACTTAATATCGATGACATGACTGTAGTGACCTTTGGTTTTGTTTTTGGCTTTAGTTTGATGAGATGCTATATCGTTCTGATTTTGACAATCGTCAGAGACGGTTTTAAATATCAGCAAATCAGGCCGTATAGATAAGCATGCTAGTCCTTCAGCATCGTTAAGCCAGACACTTTGGGTCTGATAAAAAGGACGGTAACTACTACTAATCTGTTGAAACATCGATGCAATACGCTGACTTGCCCATTGCTCAAAAGCTTGATTCATATCAATCAATAAACACAACCTTAGCTGAGAGCAATTTTGTCTACTTGGATCAATACCGTTACCTGTCGCAGCTGTCGTCTGTTTCAATAACCAGTATGCCAAGTCTACTAACTGCTGCGCGTTGTGCAATTTTTGCTTTTGGAGTGGCTGAACGTCTAGTTGACGCTTTACTTGAGCATATATTAACGCTATCTGCTGCATTTCGCGGTTGTTTAGCGTAGGCACTTGCTGCCATGGCTGCAACAGTTTTGAAGAAATAAACTGGGGCAATAAAGGCATCAAGTAAACCAATGCTCTTTTAATCAGCCGATTGGCCAACATGTTGTGACTGAATACGCTACTTTCACAGATGAACTTATGCGGTTGCATACTATTGTGACGCAGTTGCTCTTTGATGAGCAGTCGACCTTGCAGGGATGCCTGATTTTCAATCTGAGCCTGATAATGCTTGGTTGGTTGATAATCCATTAAACGCTGCAAAAATTGCTCAATCAACCAGTCTGATATAGGCAATACTTTTAACGGTAAAGAATTGGACTGGGAACTAAACTGACCGAAGTTTTTCATATCGGGTAGCTTACGATTGTTATGCGCATCAAGATGAATCAAATCCGATAGCATACCCTGTATCCAATGACGAGTCTGGACGATATCGCTAGGCTGAGTGGACTGATTGAGCTTTGGTAATATCTCAAGCGTCATGCTACTGGGTAGCAGAATAATTCCAATATAGTGTCCAACCTTAAGCTGCCACTGTCCTTGCTTACGCTTGATAGTAAATACTGCAAACTCTTGTGCCATTAGCCAGTCGAAGTCAGACGCGTGCAAAAAATCATGCATGGACAAGCGTTGATGCTCAAACACGGTGATAACATTCATAGTAGCGACACTACTGTTAGGGATACGAGTCTGGCGACTGCTTACCCTAATAGAGTGTTCCTTGGCGTAATATGGATTATTCGTCATCACTGAACAGTCACCCTGCTAGTACAAACGCTGATAGATAGCAGCATGATTAAACTCACCATCTCTAGCAATCAAATCGGCATTGATAGTATAGCTATTCATACTCATAGACTGACCAAGAAAAGAACCTTGCCTTGCAAACATTTGGTGTTCAGCGGAAGCATTATTTTGGCTGCCCATCGGATTATACAAGTCGTCATTCATTAGCGATTGACTGTCCTGTACAAACTGCTTACTCGTCGGTTGCTGCTCATCTCTAAAGATATACTGCAGCACCGTAATTTGACCACCAGCTGCTTGAGCCAATTGAGGAATAATTTGTTCGACGAGCGCCGTTTGTAATTGCTCTAACTGAGTGACGGCGAACAAAAACGCATGCCCCAACTGTGCTTCTATTCCCAGTGTCTGCATGATACGTCTATTCAAGCCTGTTAGTAATTTACTCAAATCTATCGTACCTGCTTCTAAGTCTTCAGACACACCAGCATCAGTGTCATTACTATCATGAATTGTCGATAGTAAATTAGGCTGCGGCGGACAATCCACAAAGCGAAAACGTCGACGTAATGCCATATCAAGTGGCGCTAAAGAATGGTCTTGGGTATTCATAGTGGCATAAATATCGACATTGGCAGGCACGCTAAAAGCACGCCCAGAATACGCCAAACTCACTGTCATCGCATTCGGCTTGCCCGCTCGTTTATCAGGCTCTATCAAACTGAGAAGCTCGCCAAACACCCGTGACACGTTAGCACGGTTAATCTCATCAATCAGCATGGCATAACGCTGCTGAGGGTCACGGGCGGCGCGTTGGCACAGCTTCAGGAATGCTCCATTTTGCACCGCGTAACTCATTTGATTCTGATTAGAAGGGCTATTGTTTACTTGTGCGGCGCCACTCATGACAGGCCGTATACCTTCTACAAACTCTTCATAACCGTAGGCTTGATGGAAGCTCACCATACTAAAACGTTGCTGAGCAATATTTTGATTTTGATGGGCTTGATTGTCACGCTGTGCCTGCTGAAACTCTGCTAATTGCTGCGATAAATCTTCTAGTAGCACCATACTCTCTGGCAATAAATACCATGCTCCACTATTGTCTTTATCAAAATAAGCTTGGCTCGCGCGGTTATCAAAACTGACTGTTTGAGAATTCGTAGGGCTATGTCTACGTAACTCTAACCAAGCTGTACTATCTAGATTTTTATCACGTGCGTTCTGAGCAGCTTTGGTCATAAAAAAAGGATGATCAATAATTTCTCGTACCTTTAACAAATCCTGCTGCTCAGCACGTAGATCTAAAAACACCAGACACAATACTTCGCGCCAGCTTAGACCTTGCAGCAGCTGTTCTAATAAGTCCTCATTTTCAGTCTTGGGTAGATAGTCGGTATATTGCTTCGCGATTTGCAGCAATCTATAGGTTTTACCTGTACCAGCAACGCCCGTATAAATAATATTGGTCGGTTCATGATCAGACATATCAGGCATAACGTTATCCAGCGGCATTGAAAACAGGTTTGAAATAGACATGCTAACATTTTGTCATTATAACGTGGCTGTCTATTGGCATGGTAACTATAGTCAACCCTCTATAAATTAGATGCGGTGTCAGTCTCGCTTAATCTACTATTTGTAGTACTGTTCCTCGGCTTCCTTGTATCCAAATTATATTGAACTGACTATACCAATCACTTAATAATATTAATGCCCAAATGTTGCTGATAGATAAGATGACTAGGCTGCTTTAAGTGGCGATCTAAATTGATGACATAACCTAGCAACATAGCCACGCTACTATAGTTTTGTAAGCGCAGCAGTTCATGCTAATAATAGTAGGAAGGCAATGGTTGATGTACCATAGTATTTGTAGTGACTTTTATAACCTATATTTTTGTCGCTATCATAAAAAGCCATACTAAGAATGTCATTCAACTCATTTACGTTAAGGAATTTTGTATGTCAGGATTATTAAAAAAACTACCCGCCAAGCTGACCAATAAACTGCCAGCCAAAGTATCTGACAGCACAAAATCTTCAGTTGAGAAACCCAGTAGCACGCTAAAACCAATTAGCAATCAATTTACTAAACTGTTATCAGTCACCAAATATCTGCCTGCTGGTGCACGCTCAAGTATTTTATCTAAAGCCTTTGGCAAGGTCGTCCCCTATGTCGGCACAACTGGCATTTATTATGAGACGGTAGAACCAAACCAAGTCGTCGTTAGTTTAAATAACAATAAGGCCGTCCAAAACCATATCGGCTCTATTCATGCAGTCGCCATCACATTACTAGCTGAGACGGCTACGGGGTTTATTTTGGGTTTAAACTTGCCCTCTGATCGCATTCTGCTGATTAAGTCTTACTCGGTAAATTTCCATCGTCCAATCAAAAAAGGTCAAATTGCTGCTATTGCAAGCTTGTCTGATGAACAGCGTTTGGATATCCTAAACACACCAAAAGGTGAGATGATTATCCCTTGTGTCATCAAAGATCGTGAGTCTGATAGTGACCGCGATCCAATTATGGTTGAGATGACGTGGGCATGGATACCAAAAGCGGAACTAGAGGCACGCCGCCAAGGTAAAGCGTCTGAAAAAGTTGCAGAAAATGACACTGAAGCCGATGCACCAATCGAAGAAAACGACGCCTCATCTATTCAAAATAATAGTGCTGATAAGTAGTTAATAAAAATTGATAACAAACCCAATGAGGAAACAGTATGTCGAAACTTAGTACTTGCCTATCTACGCTAGCGCTAGCCACTATGTGCTCATTGGGTTTTGTTCATAGCGCTAATGCCAATACAACGACAGCTGTCAGCGTTGCTAAGTCTGGGCCTACTTTCTTGGGTGATGGCGGTACTTATCCTTTTTCAGAAGCTGTACGCGTGGGCAATACATTGTATATGTCGGGACAAATTGGCTTTAAAGATGGCAAACTGGTCAAAGGCGGTATCAAAGCTGAAACCAAGCAAGTGCTAGATAATATCCATAGCACGTTATTAAAATATGGCTACCGAAGGTCTGATATTGTTAAATGTATGGTCATGCTGACTGATATGGATGACTTTGATGATTTTAATAAGGTCTACAAGGCTGAGATGATAAAGCCTTATCCTGTACGCTCAGCCTTTGGAGTATCAGAACTGGCTGCTGGAGCAAGCGTTGAGATTGAATGTATGGCTGCCAAATAATAGCGGCTGAAAACTCTAAAGCTTCACAATCATAAAAATATTAAAACTAAAATAACTGGCTATTCACGCCAGTTATTTTTTGTCTGTTATACCGATATCGAGTCTGCAAATTTACACCAATATTTTCTCGTCCGTTAAGGCGCTCTCTTTCGTTACACGTAGCACTTCTTCCAATGTCGTACGCCCTTCTATAACTTTACGCAAACCATCTGCACGTATCGACGGTGTTTTCTGGCGAGCATACTCTTCCAGCTCATACTCAGCCGTATTGCTATGAATCATACGGCGCAATGTATCGTCGATTGGCACGACTTCATATATAGCGGTGCGACCTTTAAACCCCGACTGATTACATTTATCGCAGCCAACTGGCTTAGGCAAACGAATCGACTCATTTACTATATCTTTGGTATCACTTTTCAGCATTGACCCAATGCCAATTTCAGTAAATAGCTTGGCTTGCTCAGTATCAGCAGCCTGCCAGCTCTGACAGTGTAAACATAAAGTACGTACCAAACGTTGTGCTACTACGCCAATAAGTGACGACGACAACAGAAACGGCTCAACACCCATGTCCTGTAAGCGAGTAACCGCGCCAGTAGCGGTGTTGGTATGCAGCGTCGATAGTACCAAATGCCCTGTCAAAGACGCCTGCACGGCAATCTCTGCTGTCTCTAAATCACGAATCTCACCAACCATCACCACATCGGGATCTTGACGGAGCATTGCACGCAAACTTTTAGCAAATGTCATGTCTACTTTATTGTTGACCTGCGTCTGCCCGATACCATCAAGCTGAAACTCAATCGGATCTTCAGCAGTCAAGATATTGCGTGTCTGATCATTTAAATCGGTCAATGCAGAATATAGCGTCGTGGTTTTACCCGAGCCAGTCGGCCCTGTCACCAAAATAATGCCGTGTGGACGATGGATTAAGCGCTTTAGCTCAGTGTAGTCACTATCAGAAAGCCCCAAATACGTCATATTCAAACGACCAGCTTGCTTGTCCAATAAACGCATCACCACCCGCTCACCAAAGCTCGATGGCAAAGTCGATACACGCACGTCGACCTCTCGCCCTGCCAGTCTTAAACTGATACGACCATCTTGCGGCACTCGCTTTTCAGCGATATCTAACTTAGCCATTACCTTAATACGCGAAACCAACAATGGAGCCAGTTGACGTTTTGGTGTGATGATTTCTTTTAGCTCACCATCGACTCGGAAACGGACGACCAAACGCTTTTCAAAGGTCTCAATATGAATATCTGAGGCGCTTAAACGGATGGCTTCGGACAACAAGGCGTTGATCAAACGAATAATAGGTGCATCGTCTTGTTGATCCATCAGGTCTTCAGTTTCAGGGACACTATCTGCCAAGCTATCGAGATCAGGATGGTCTTCAAGTCCAGCAGCAATATGCTGAGACTCTCCTGTATTGCCAGCATAAGCTGCGTTCATACGTTTTTCAAAATCGTCCGCGCTAACACTTTCGTAAGTGGGTACACCGCGAATGCCTTGCTGCTGTAAAAACCGTACTGCTTCATTGATCGCTGACAACGGAGTAGCTTTGGTAAGTACCAATGTCGGCGGCAATTCAGGATCTATCGCAAGTATGGCCAAAATCTGATGGCGTTTCGCAAAGCTGTATGGCAATTGCATCATAAAGACGGCCCAATAAGTGAGGAGAAGATAAGAAGTACGCACGCCAAGACAGGGTTGATGCCTTGTCCTTAACAGTTCGAATCAAAAAAGACTGCCAGTAAGGTTGCATGAGTTTGTTATAATAGCATTTTGTTTTAGACGGGTATTATTTTATATGACTGGCGCTTTATACCTATCGCCCAGCACATATTATTACTATCAGAGTTAGCATATCATGCGATTTTTTGCTGACAGCTTACCATTGTCTATTACAACTTTTAGATTGCCCATCATATTTTGTCTGTCCCTTCTCCCGCTCGATATTAGGATTTTCCGTTATGTCAGAGAACGTTAGCACTACTCATCCAACACCACTTTTACAGGATACCTTCACTGTTGGTAGCCGCACCTTTTCTTCGCGTCTGTTAGTCGGTACCGGTAAATATAAAGACATGACAGAGACTGGAGAAGCCATTGCCGCTTCAGCAGCCGAAATCGTGACCGTCGCCATTCGCCGTGTCAATATTGGACAAAATAGTGATGAGCCTAACTTATTAGATGTGATTTCACCTGATAAATATACGATATTACCGAATACTGCTGGCTGCTTTGACGCCGAAACAGCCATTCGCACTTGTAAGCTTGCTCGTGAACTATTAGGTGGGCATAATTTGGTTAAGCTTGAGGTATTGGGGGATGAGAAAACCTTATATCCAAACGTTATGGAAACTTTAAAAGCCGCCAAAGTACTGATTGATGATGGTTTTGAAGTGATGGTTTATACGTCAGATGACCCTATCGTCGCACAAGAATTAGAAAGCATGGGCTGTGTCGCCATTATGCCACTTGGCAGCTTGATTGGGTCTGGGCTTGGTCTACTCAATCGTCATACGCTTAGCTTAATAATCGAAAACGCTAAAGTACCCGTATTGGTTGACGCTGGTGTCGGTACTGCGTCTGATGCTGCACTTGCGATGGAGCTTGGCTGTGATGGTGTACTGATGAACTCAGCCATTGCCAATGCACAAAATCCAGTAATGATGGCACATGCAATGAAACATGCTATGTGGGCAGGTCGCGCTGCGTTTTTGGCAGGTCGTATGCCAATGCGTAAGATGGCTACTGCCAGCTCACCACAGACTGGGTATTTCTTTCAATAAATTGAATTATAGATGACATATCATAATAGAGCGTGTTGAGTATTTACGTATAGCGCTGTCAGTGCTATGGTTTATTGCTTAACACGCTTTATAAAATAATAAAAAATGTTATTTGATTGAATATCTACTTATTATAATTTTCACATAACACTTATCGTCATAAAAGGATTTATTATGCGACTTCTCACAGCAGTCGACCAGTTGTTTCTACTTCTTGAGTCGCGTAAACAGCCCATGCACGTTGGTGGACTGTTTGTATTTGAATTACCAGATAATGCAGATAGCGATTTTGTCTATCAATTGGTAAAACAAATGCAAGAGTCTGATGTGCCGCCTAGCTTTCCTTTTAATCAAGTACTTGAACATTTAGCCTTCTGGAAAAAAGACAAAGACTTTGATGTTGAGCATCATTTGCATCATGTCGCGCTACCAAGTCCTGGACGCGTACGTGAACTATTGATGTACGTCTCAAGAGAACATGGACGTTTATTAGATCGTGCCATGCCTTTGTGGGAATGTCATGTTATCGAAGGTATCCAGCCAGAAGTCGAAGGTGGACCTGAACGTTTTGCATGGTATTTTAAGATTCATCACTCTTTGGTTGATGGCATTGCGGCGATGCGTTTGGTTCAAAAATCCTTATCACAATCGCCAACCGAGCCAGTTACCCTTCCTGTCTGGTCGTTGATGGCACGTCATCGCAACCAAGTAAATGCTATATTGCCTGCCGAACGATCTATCAGAGGCATCATAAAAGAGCAGATATCTACTATCAAACCTGTATTTACAGAACTGCTAGATAATGTGAAAAACTACGGTGATGAAGGGTACGTCGGTACTTTTGACGCCCCAATGAGTATCTTGAATAAACGTATATCAGCCTCACGGCGTATAGCCGCACAGTCTTATGATATAAAACGGTTTAACGATATTGCTGAAAGGCTCAAAATTAGCAGGAACGATGTGGTACTGGCGGTCTGTGCAGGTGCTATTCGCCGTTATCTAATCTCAATGGATGCGCTACCGAGCAAACCGTTGATTGCTTTTGTACCGATGTCACTGCGTACAGATAATAGTATCTCGGGCAACCAGCTGTCATTTGTATTGGCAAACTTGGGTACGCATTTGGACAATCCCCTGCGCAGGATAGAGCTTATCCATCGTAGTATGAATCATGGCAAACGTCGCTTTCGCCGCATGAACCAAGCGCAGGTCATTAACTACAGTATCGCCTCATACGCGTGGCAAGGCATTAATTTGGCGACAGGATTATTCCCTAGAAAGCAGGCATTTAACCTAATTATCTCTAACGTACCCGGTTCTGAAAAACCGCTGTACTGGAATGGTGCACGTCTACAATCGCTGTACCCTGCTTCTATCGTCTTCAATGGTCAAGCGATGAATATCACCTTAGCCAGTTATCTAGATAAGATTGAGTTTGGCATCACCGCTTGTAGCAAGGCATTACCTCGCGTACAAGATATGCTGATGCTGATAGAAGAAGAGTTGCAGCTGCTAGAAACTACCAGTAAGGAGTTAGCATTCAAAGGCATCACTGTTGAAGATAAAGCAGGCAATAAGGGTAATGATAAAACAAAAAAGCTGGCTCCATAACGGAACCAGCTTTTTTTCATTCATACTCAATCTAGACACTAACCACATCTAAATCCTGAAAGCGCTAAACGTTAATACCATTAAGGTTAACGTTTAGATTGCGTCACCCCAGATTGGTACAACTGTTTGCATCAATGGCTTGAGTAATTTCACATTACAAGCGAAGATAGAGCCTGATGTCATAGAGTTGTGCGCGCCAGTATGATCAACCACCACACCGCGTGCTTCAGTTACGATAAGCTCGCCCGCAGCGATGTCCCAAGGCTTGATAGACATCTCAAAATAACCGTCAAAACGACCAGCAGCAACATAGCATAAATCAAGCGCAGCTGAACCCATACGACGTACCTGACCACCTGCCTCAGATATCTTCTGTAAGCTCTCAAAGTGCTGTTTAGCATAAGAGATAACTTCGCCATTGCGCTTACGCTCAAGCGGATGACCGGTCGTAAAGAAACCGCCATCAATGGTTTTGCGCTCGCTCACTTGCATACGGCGATTGTTCAAGCGCGCGCCTTTACCGCGGCTCGCTGAGAACATCTCATCACGAACTGGATCATAGACCACACCGTGCTGAGTAACACCTTTATGCTGTACAGCGATAGATACGCAGAACTGCGGTACACCGTGGACAAAGTTCTTAGTGCCATCTAGTGGATCGATAATCCAGCACCAGTCAGCATCTTCGCCGCGACCTTCTTGCATACCGAACTCTTCACCCAAAAATGAATGATTAGGATAGCTGGCTTTTAGCGTCTCGATAGTGAGCTCTTCGCTAAAGCGATCAATGCGGGTAACCAGACCATCAAGTCCTTTAGACTCAATATCTAACTCGATTTTGTGGCGGTTTTGATGCGCATATAAAATCTCTTTACCAACTTTTTCAGCAGTACGCGCTGCGATGACGACCATGGGTTCCATAAATAACCTATTTGCTTGATGAATGAATATAAAAAATAAGACTAACTCTGTGCCCACAACATGCCAAACAGCCGCCGCATCACACCACATCTATGCGATTAAAAACGTGTCTTTTATAAACGAAAACTTATAAAAGACACCCGCATTATACTAAAATTGTTCGATAAAAACGAAAAAACCGTCACGCTGACCAATCCAGTATTTTGGCGATCATCTAAACTGCGCAAGTTGTAAAAAAGTTAGCACCTGCGGCTAGCAGGCGTTTGCTCTGTTTAAGGAGCTTATATCGGTTTTAATTCATGCTTTTTTAGCGCATTAATTTCTTAAAATAATATTGTAACGCTTACGATAAAAGTATTTTAAGCTGTTTGATCACGCCTTCGATATCTAAACCACAGTCAGCTAACTGCTCTACTTGGGAGCCATGAGCGATAAAACGATCAGGAATACCGATATTAGCAATAGCTGGACGACTTTGCTTAAAGGCTGCCGACCCATTGAGTAAATATTCATTCACTGCACTACCTGCACCGCCCATAATCATGTGCTCTTCCAAGGTCGCGATATGAGTCACCCCTTGCGTCAGTAACGTCTCAAGCATTGCTGTATCTAGCGGTTTTACCCAGCGCATATTGACCACATGTACTTGACACTCTGGCACTGCATCGTTATTTATTAAGCTTTCTGCGGCTTGCTGAGCAGTGGCTACCATCGTACCAAAGGCCAATAAGGCTAGTTTATAAGGTGCATCAGCTTTACCTAATACTGACTCAACAACTGCTTTGCCAACTTTATAAGTTTGGGCTGGTTGCTTAATATCAGCACCTGTGCCTGTACCACGCGGATAACGTACCGCCGTACAGCCTGGATACTCATAGCAAGTATTGAGCAAATGGTAGCATTCGTTCTCATCTTTTGGCGCTGCAATCACCATATTAGGCACACAACGTAAAAATCCAAAATCAAACACGCCAGCATGCGTGGCACCATCTTCACCGACTAGGCCCGCTCGATCTATGGCAAACATCACATCGAGATTCTGTAAGGCCACGTCATGAATCAGCTGATCATATCCACGCTGCAAGAACGTTGAATAAATCGCGACAATAGGTTTGACGCCTTGAGTTGCCATCCCAGCCGCTAGCGTGACCGCGTGTTGCTCAGCGATGGCCACATCAAAGAAACGCTCTGGAAAGTGACGAGCAAAGTCCGTCATCCCTGAGCCTTCTTCCATGGCAGGGGTGACAGCTAGTAGCTTATCGTCTTCGGCCGCTTTATCACACAAAAACTGGCCAAACACTTGCGAGTACTTTAACGCCGGCTTATCTTTTGAAGCCTTTGCTATTGAAGTATTAGCTGCGTTGGTTTTTGCTTCGTTATCTTCGACAGGCAACTTACTAATTGCGTGATAACCCACTGGATCCAATTCTGCGGGTGCAAACCCTTTACCCTTAGTGGTATAAATATGCACCAATACGGGACCTGATACTTGCTTTGCCAATGACAATACACGCAATAGCTCAGGAATATTATGTCCATCAAATGGACCAAAATAGGTAAAACCAATCGCTTTGAATAAGTTGTCTTCTAGCTGCGGAACATCGCGCATCTCTTTATGACGTTTGCGGCGATCGAACGCCTGCATATCAGGACGGTGGCAGAGTACTGGCTCACCTGACTCAGAGATATCAACTTGATAACCTGATTCCCAAAGCATGGCTAAATGTCGTGAAAATCCGCCAATAGAGCAAGATATCGACATATCATTATCGTTTAGAATGACCAACAAATCAGCATCTTGCTGTACTGCGTCATTCATGGCCTCAAATGCCATACCACCTGTCATCGCACCATCACCAATGATGCAAGCAACCGTTTGCTCGCGGCCCTGATAGCGCAGTGCGAGACTCATACCCAGACCAGCTGAAATAGAGGTCGATGAATGCCCAACGCCAAATGTATCGTAGACAGATTCTGCGCGCTCAGGAAATGCTGTCAAACCGTCTTTAGATCTGATAGTACCTAGCTGCTCACGGCGACCTGTCAGTACTTTATGAGCATAGGCTTGATGACCTACATCCCAGACAATTTGGTCTTGCGGCGTCTCTAACAAATAATGCAATACTATGGTCAGCTCAACCACGCCCAAATTGGCACCAAAATGCCCACCGCTTTGACCAGCTGAATACAATAGAAAAAGGCGCAATTCATCAGCCAACGTAATAAGCTTGGCAGCCGAAAGCGTGCTGAGGTCAGTGGGTGTATCAATTGCATCAAGCAATGGCGTATGAGGACGCACACGTGGAATCACAGTATAGGTCTGCTGTAAGCTCGATAGCTGAGCAGCAGAATCCAGCACTGATGTAGATAGGGACTGAGACTTTGGAGAATGAGGTGACTGCTGCATAAACCGTACGATACCTACCAATCTGCTGACAAGACGTGTCTTTAAAATATAGCGATGACTATAATCAAAAGACGTCAATAATACCTACATCATTATTGATGTAATCGACCATATAATTATTCATGCAACTTTCGTATTTGTATAGCTGCGCTACTTACGACAGTACACACGCTAGCTCAATAGACTGCGCGTCAATACCAACGTTTTGATATCAAAATATTGATGCTTTCATACTATTGACAACTGAGGGGTGACATTATGCCCTATTATTTTGCATCAATAGCGGATGTTAGTGACGACATAGTAATGTAAGGGTAAAGACTTGTCACTGTATCCGTCAAAATAGTATGGCATAATAGCATTTTTTTTTAATTGTCGCTTTAATCATCGTGCGTCGTCTGTGAACTTTGTGTGTTTTTATAAAAAATACAATGAGCACGTTGTCTTTATGAACAGGTTATACTGGTATCATCTTAATTTTAGCAGTAAAGTTTAGGTGACATGCTCATCTCAACTAATAGTTATTTCGAAAACAGTAGTTATCTCGAACAGTAACCGGCTCTAACAGCGCTCATCTCGAACAGCAACAACATACTTTTCACCGCCACGACTTTAGGCTTATGTAGGACAGCAATGTCATATCAATTTATCACTAGTGCCAAATTACCCACTCGTCACGGCGAGTTTGATATTCATATCTTTGAAAATAGCGAAGGTCAAGAGCATGTCATGCTGACCGTTGGTCTAGCTGTGGTCGATCAACAGACAGATGATGTGGCTATTCAACACTCAAACGACAAGATATTGAGCCAAAAAGATGAATCAGTATCGAAGCAAGTACCGCTCATTCGCATTCATTCTGAATGCCTAACAGGCGACGCGTTTAGCTCATTGAAATGTGACTGCGGTCCGCAGCTCAATACTGCCATGCAAGCCATCCAAGAGTCGGGTTGCGGTGCGATTTTGTATTTGCGTCAAGAAGGTCGCGGTATTGGTTTGACCAATAAGATTCGTGCGTATGCCCTTCAAGATCAAGGACATGATACGCTAGATGCTAATCTCATGTTAGGCTTGCCTGCCGATGCGCGTATCTATGATATGTGTGGTCCGATGCTTGCCCATGTCGGTGTTGACGCTGTCAGGCTCATCACCAACAATCCAAACAAAGTCGCTTATCTGACTGAGCATGGTATTGATGTTGTCGAACGGGTGCCATTGTTGGTCGGTGTCAATGATATGAATGCTGAATATCTAGCAACCAAACGTGATCGCATGGGCCACTTGTTTGATAAAAATATCAATCTTGATATAGACGCTTCTCTCGATACAGACCTTAATACCGCCATACACCTGAATAAATAGATATCTTATGAGTATTACAAATACAAATAACGAAACAGACTTATCAACGGTAGCGTCCGTGACGACGCCAACCAATAACGACATCATGCGAGTGCGTGAGTTTTTGGTTGATTTACAAGCACGTATCTGTGAATCGCTAGAAGCACAAGAGCGTGACGGCAGCACTAACGACAACGAATATGCGACCTTTGTACCTGATGACTGGGAACGTCCTGAAGGCGGCGGCGGTCGATCGTGTGTATTGGCAGATGGCGAGGTCATCGAAAAAGCGGGCGTCATGTTCAGCCATATTCATGTACACAACCTACCTGCCTCTGCGACCGCGCGTCACCCTAATATCGCTGGGCGTAAAGCCCAAGCAATGGGCGTGTCTCTGGTTGTCCATCCCAGAAATCCAAACGTGCCTACGAGCCATGCCAATGTGCGTTTATTCGTAGCGGAAGCGGAAGGTGAAGCACCTATTTGGTGGTTTGGCGGTGGTTTTGACTTAACGCCATTCTATCCAGTACTCGCTGATTGTGTACACTGGCATCAAGTCTGTCATGATCTATGTGCGCCTTTTGGGGACAATATCTACGCTGATTTCAAACAGTGGTGTGATGAGTATTTCCATCTGCGCCATCGTGATGAGCAGCGCGGTATTGGTGGTCTGTTTTATGATGACGTCAGTACTGAGAGTCGCGGCTGGGACTTTGAGACTTGCTTTAATTTTATGAAAGCCGTGGGCAACGGTTATCTTGACGGTATCATGCCGATTTTTGAACAGCGTAAAAATACGCCTTATACTGAAGCGCAGCGCGAGTTCCAGCTCTATCGCCGTGGCCGCTACGTCGAGTACAATCTGGTCTACGATCGTGGCACCCTATTTGGACTACAGAGTAACGGACGTATCGAATCCATCCTAGTCAGTATGCCACCGCTTGCCAGCTGGCATTATCGCTTTGAGCCTGCTGAAGGAACGCCTGAATTTGAGTTGACCGATTATTATCTAAAACCGCGTGATTGGTTAGCACTATAAGTTTCGTAAATATCACGGCATTCATATTTTTGGCAAATATTAAAAAGGTCAGCTACTATTCGCTGGCCTTTTTTATTGTCAGTACTATCCAAACGAGCTACTCTCACGTCGTTATCGTACAGAAATATGTTGTTTAACTACCATAAAATCACTGCAACCAACCATAACCAAGTTAAGTTATGCTTATCTAAAATATTACGAGGATATAACAACTATATAATTCCCATCGCCCAGATAACCGTTACAATAGAAGACATTCTTTATTAGCAACTGTGCTCAGAAGAATTTTAGGCAGTATTTTGTATAACTATATTTTACGACGAAGCGAGCGTTTGTAATCGCGCTTACTATTAGCCAAGTTTAAAGGAGTAAGTCATATGGCACAGGTTCATACCAACAAATCTTTCAAATCTCTGTTTAGCGTTACCTTGATGGCGGCTGCACTGGGTCTAACGGCCTGTAGCACTTCAACAGGATCTAACCCTGACGTGCAAGCGCGTCAAGACACCATGAAAAACTGGGGCGATGCAATGGGCGTCATGGGTGATATGGCAAAAGCACCTGATACATTTGATGCCGATGTATTTAAAGAGCAAGCGGCGTTCTTGGCAGAAGATGCCGCCAAGCCTTGGAGTCATTTTGAAGACCCTGAAGCGGTAGGTAATGCTACCGAAGCGGTTTGGTCTAATGCTGATGGCTTCAGTGCTGAAGCTGAAAACTTTCAAAAAGTCACTGCTGAGCTAAATGCTGCCGCCCAAAACGCCACTAGCATGGACGATGTTAAACCTGCCTTTGGACAAGTTGGTGCAAGCTGTAAATCATGCCATACCGACTTTAGAGCAAAAGACGAATAAAGCTTTTATATTTATAGCAAGTAGACACGTATAAAAAACCGCCATATCAATTGATGTGGCGGTTTTTTAGTTTTTTAAATATTGTGGAAATCAAAGTTTTAACACTAAATGAATATTTCACCGAGCGCGCTACTCTGCCACTGTTTTATTCACGTCCATAACGTCTTGCTGCTCGTTCATTTTATTAACGATTGCACTTACTGAAGGGTCACTCAAATCGATCGTACGTATTGGGAATGGAATGTTTACGCCCGCTGCATCCAACGAGTTTTTGATACCTACAATTACTTGATGAATCGAGGCAACCTTATTGGCTTGCGTACCATCTTCGATAAACCAGCGTACCATTAGATCAATGGACGAACCACCAAAACCAGTAGCAATCACGCTTGGCGTTGCTTTCTTCGAGACGCTTTCTATCTTATCTAATGCTTTTATAATCTCAGCTTTGGCCGCTTCAATATCATCTTCATAACCAATACCAACTGCGACTTGCAGACGGCGCTGCTTGTAAGCGGTATTGACGGTCAATGCTGAAGTATAAAGATCTGAATTTGGAATCACCACTTGCCTGCCATCATAAGTTCTGATGGTGGTTGCACGGATTTTAATATCTTCGACTGTTCCTTCATAGTCGCCTGAAACAATCTGATCACCGATACGAAACGGCTCTGAAATTAGTAGCAAGATACCAGAGAGTAAGTTTTGGAAGATATCCTTAAAAGCAAAACCGATAGCCACAGAACCGATACCGAGCGCGCCAATCAGCTTAGCAGGGGTGAACCCTGGTACCGCAATAACCATCGCTATCATAAAACCAATAAAGAAAATAAGCGCCCCGCCTACCCGTTGAAACACTTTGACCAAGTTCTGATGCCGACTACGACTGCCTAATAATTTGTGAACGATTTTTTTGAAGACAATCGATAAGAACCAAAAAATTAGGATAACGATAATTGATGCGACAAAGTATGGGATGCGTTCAACAAAACCAACCCATATCTCATTTGCCGAACCAAGAATGCTTTGATACGTTAATCCATCTGTCGTCGTAGACTGCGCAGTTGTCTCAGCACTCAGTGTCGTGTCTGCCTCAGAGGTAGGCATCTGGGTAATACTCCTTTATTCTATTTATTTTTAGCACTGCACCTGTACTAATAGGTGCTGTCATTCTGACAATTAGCCCATCAAATCGGCCTGTACGATTTCGATCCAGTAGCCGTCCACATCTTTGATAAAGGCAATGTTTTTCATGCTGCCATCTTCTGGACGTTTTTTGAATTCGACGTTGTTTTTATCAAACCAAGCAACTGCTTCATCCAAGCTTGGAACACTAAAACAAATATGACCAAAGCCTTGTGGATCTTGATTGCCATCATGATAGCTAAAATCAGCTTTTGTCTCGGTGCCGTAGTTATGCGTCAACTCCAAGATGCCACGTTGACGGAAAGCAAAGATTTCTAAGTCATCGCCAGTTGGCAAGTTTTCGCGCTCGCTCTCGGTCAACTTAGCCAAGAAATATAAATCGAATTCCATGTCAGGGAATTTCTTAACGGCAAGCAATGTCATGCCCAAGACACCAGTGTAAAACGCTAGCGATTTAACAGGATCTTTGACACGCAGCATGGTGTGGTTAAAAGTAAAACCGGTCGTCTGTGATGAGATTGGCTGAACACCATTAGTACTGACGCTGCTAGCAGGCTGGTCTATTGCGTCGTTATTGTTGTTAGATGAAGTAGACATAATTATCCTAATATAATTCAAAAAATAAAGGCAAAAACACGCAAATCACGATTGTCGTAATTTGCGTCGTTCTCTTATCATAATAAAAAATGGCAAAATAACTGATAGGGTTTTGTAAGAATATGAACAAGGTATGTTCGTCTTTATGCCCTAACTAGCTAGTTATCTGAATCTACCTAAGACTGATTAGCTATCTAAAAAACGCACTTTTCCTGTCTCGAGATCATACTCAGCACCGACTACCAGTAGCTGACCACTATTGGTTAAGTCCTCTAATGCACGTGAGCCATGTTTTAGCTGACTGACTGACATACGTACGTTAGCGCGGATAGAGCGATCGACCAGCTCGTCTGCATCGACGTCTTGACCATTGGCAGTTGCCAGTTCGTGCAAGTTATAAACGCTTGGGCGAATACGATCAACAATAGATTGCAAGTTAGGTGAATAATTCTGCTCAGGGTTAATCAATGTCTCAACGCAAGCCGTGACAGCGCCGCATTTTGAATGTCCAAGTACCACTACCAATTGCGTACCAAAGGCTTCGGCTGCAAACTCGATTGAACCAATCTGCGATGGTGCAACGACGTTACCCGCAACTCGTATAACAAACAAATCTCCCAAACCTTGATCAAAAACAATCTCAACTGGTACTCGTGCATCTGAGCAACCCAAAATAATGGCCAATGGATTTTGATCCTTGACCAACTCTGGACGGCGCTGCATATACTCATCGGTACTGGTGAGGCTATCAACGTAGCGTGCATTACCTGCTTTTAAAAGCTCAAGCGCTTCTTGACCTGTGGTTGGACGTATATCGGTAGGCATGAGAGATCCTTTATCATCAATAATATTAGAGTTATAAGCTGTTTTGCATACATATATTCAAGCACAGATTGGCTAATTATCGCCAAACTATCAGGCTAATCATGTTTGTCAACCATAACGTGATTGTATAGGAATAAAAACCAAAAAACGGTAAAAAAATTTGTCTAAATATCGCTAGGTGAATGTAGTCACATCTAAAAATACAGCTGTATATATCGCTGCTACGATAGTATGACTCGCGTAACTTATAACGAACTTGCACTGAATTATATCAAGGGTTTGTTATAATACGCAGCACTCAGCCAGCATTCAGACCGCGCTTACGCTCATGCCAATCCCTATAATGACAGCCAGCTGCATATAGCTATTGGACGCTTAGGAACAGATATTATGACCGATTTATCTCAAAATACGCATAACACCTCTGCGTCACCTCATGATGATCAGGTGCTGCTACAACTGACTGGTCTAAAAAAAACCTATGATCAAACTGAAGTCCTAAAAGACATCAACCTTGATATCAAGCATGGTGAGTTTCTGACGTTACTTGGTCCATCAGGCTGTGGTAAGACGACATTATTACGCTTGATTGCAGGCTTTGAGCAGCCGAACGCTGGGGCGATATATTTGGATGGCGTACAGATGGCAGGCTTGTCCGCTGATAAACGTCCAGTGAATACCGTATTTCAGCAGTATGCGTTGTTTCCTCATATGAGCGTCGCCCAAAACGTAGCATATGGCCTAAAGCTGAAAAAAGTTCCAAAAGATGAAATCCAAAGACGCGTCAGTGAGATGCTAGCGATGGTACAGCTAGAGCATTTGGCCAACCGTAAGCCGCAAGATTTGTCTGGTGGTCAGCAGCAGCGAGTTGCGATTGCACGCGCGGTGATTAACCGTCCTAAATTACTATTGCTTGATGAACCGTTATCCGCGCTCGATCATAAACTACGCCTGCAAATGCAATCTGAGCTAAAACGTCTGCAACGTGAGCTAGGTATTACCTTCGTTTTCGTGACTCATGACCAAGAAGAAGCGCTGTCGATGTCAGACCGTATTGCGGTGATGAAAGACGGTACGTTCCAGCAAATCGGTACGCCTATCGAAATTTATGAAACCCCTGCCAATTTATTTACTGCTAAATTCATCGGCGAGACTAATTTATTTAGAGCTGAAGTCAAAGGGGTTTATCCAGACCAGCCAGATCGCGATGGCAAAGTGACCAACGGACGTATCGAGGTCGAAGTCTGTGAAGCACAGGCACAAGAAGGGCCAACCACCTTACGCAACTTACGTCGTCCCAATTTTGCCAATGACGTACAAGTGGGCGATATCGTCAATTTACTACTTCGCCCCGAAGACTTACGAATATATGATCCAAAAGACAATGAACATAGTGGACTGTTGGGCCGTGTCATCGAGAGTAACTATAAAGGTAGCACCTTAGACTCGATTATCGAACTGGCAAATGGTCATATCATTAAAGCCTCTGAATTTTTTGATGAGGATGATCCGAGCTTTGATTACAAACTAAATGAAGGCGTCAAAGTCTCATGGGTAGATGGCTGGGAATGGGTATTGCCAGAAGATCCTGACACTATGAAAAACACGACTGTACAAAAGGATGGTAGCTGATGGCCCGCAACCACTTAGGCAGTAAAAGTTCATTTCGTACCGCTACGCTTTGGCTAATTTGGGGTTGGCTACTGATATTTGCACTATTACCAAATACCCTAGTCATCGCTGTCAGTTTTTTAACCCGTGATAGCAGTGCCTTTATCAGCTTGCCTGTCAGTATCGACAGTTATGTGCGGATGATTGACCCCTTATATTTTGAGGTATTTGTCCACTCATTATGGATGGCAGGTATCACAACGGTTATCTGCTTGCTGCTGGGCTACCCTTTTGCATGGCTGATTTCCAAAGCAAAAGTGCGCTGGCAGCCGCTGCTGATGCTACTACTGATACTGCCCTTTTGGACCAACTCTTTGGTACGGACGTATGCGCTCAAATTACTATTTGCCAATAATGGTTTGATTAATAAATTACTATTAGCCATCGGTGTAATCGATACGCCAATCGATATTTTATATACCCAAGGCGCAGTGATAGCTGGTCTGACGTATTTACTATTTCCATTTATGGTCCTACCACTATATGCCGTATTTACTGACTTACGCAATGACATGCTACTGGCCTCGCAGGATTTGGGTGCCACTAAAACACAGACCTTTTGGCATGTAGTACTGCCATTAACGACACCGGGGATTATTTCTGGTGTACTGCTTGTGCTATTGCCTGCAATGGGCATGTTTTATGTGGCGGATATCTTGGGTGGTTCTCGTAACTTATTGGTTGGTAATATCATCAAAAACCAATTTTTGGATGCGCGTGATTGGCCCTTTGGCGCAGCAGCTAGCGTATTGTTGACATTGGCTATGGCAGTATTATTACTTGCTTACCGTGCCAGTAGCCGCCGCATTGGCAAGACTGACTTTAACGAGGTGGCCTAATGTCTTACAGCTCACCGAACAACAAAACTCGTCCGCTTAAGATTGGTCATATCGCTGCCAAAGGCTATCTCGGACTGATTTATGTCTTGTTGTATCTGCCCATCATTGTCTTGGTGGTGATGTCCTTTAACAAATCAAAAATTGGCTATAACTGGGGCGGTTTTAGCTTAAAGTGGTACGAATCACTATTCAATAACCAAGCGATGCTCGATGCATTTTGGCATTCTATTGTCTTGGGATTGGTGGCGGCCACTGTCTCGACTTTGATAGGCACACTCACTGCCCTAGCCTTACATCGTTATAATTTTCGTGGTAAAGGCTTATTAAATGGACTGCTATTTGTCCTGATGATGTCGCCTGAGATTGTACTCGCTATCTCATTGCTAGCATTGTTCTTACTGATTGGTTTGCAACTAGGCTTTGTCTCATTGCTATTGGCGCACATTACTTTTTGCCTACCTTTTGTTGTGATTACTGTCTTTGCACGTTTGAGTAGTTTAGATGAGCGTCTAATGGAAGCGGCACGTGATTTGGGTGCTAACGAATCAACCATGGTGCGTACAGTATTGATTCCTGTTATCTTGCCAGCCGTCATGGCAGGTTGGTTGCTGGCATTTACCTTATCGCTAGATGATGTGGTAGTGTCGACCTTTGTCACAGGACCTAGCTATGAGATTTTACCGCTGCGCATTTATTCTATGGTGCGCGTAGGACTCAAACCAGAAGTCAACGCCATTGGTACGTTATTACTGTTTGCTTCGCTAGTATTGATCGTTATCTCACAGTTACTGTTACGCAAGCGCTAGATGTTAATTGCTAACTAATTGCTTATTAACTGACCATTAATACCGGACTATGAGTGAAAGTCAGCGCTATATTGACTATAATGAATTTTTCTCACCTTAGCGGTTAGGTTATATTATGCTTGAGCTACGTCATCTTAATACGTTAACCGCGCTACGGGCGCATGGTTCACTTGCAGCAGCGGCGGATGAGCTACACGTTACTGCCTCAGCCGTTTCGCATCAATTAAAAGAGCTTGAGAACTACTACGACATCAGCTTGGTCAATCGTCGGACGCGACCGCTTAGTTTTACGCCAGCTGGTAAAGCAGTATTGGCGTTAGCAGACAATATCTTACCGCAAGTAACTCGTACCAAATCCAACCTTAAACGCTTAGCGCATGGTCAAGCAGGCAGGTTGCGCCTAGCATCAGAGTGCCACAGCTGCTTTGATTGGCTCATGCCAATACTTAACCACTATCGCCGTGAATGGTCGGATGTTGAGCTAGACTTTGCCACAGGGTTTGAGCCTGAGCCGCATCATCTACTCATGGAAGGTGATATTGATCTGCTTATTACTACCAGTGATTTACCGCTCGACGGTATCAGCTATCAGCCATTATTTGAATATGAGAGTCGTTTGGTACTTTCACCAACGCATGATTTAGCTGCTCAAAAACTTATTGAACCTGATGATTTGATCAATGAGACATTGATTGCCTATCCCGTAGAGGCCAAACGCCTCGACATCATTGCCAATTTTATGACGCCAGCACAAGTAAGCTTTGAGAGTGTTCGTACTACAGAGCTGACAGCGATGCTAATCCAGCTGGTCGCCAGTGAGCGCGGTGTCGCAGCATTACCTGATTGGGTGGTTGCTGAATATGAGAGGAAAGGCTGGGTCGTATCACGACCACTAGGAAAGGGTGTGCATTGTCAGCTGTATGCCGCGACGCGTACCTCAAGTAAAGATACGGCGTATATGCAGGGATTTGCCAGTTTATTGGAAGGGATAGTGAAGCCAGTTTAATACTCCACTGTTCATTACATTTTTTGGTTATAAAATATCGTTCGCTTTCTTACGTTATGATAGGCGTTGGGGAAAATGATGGTTCCCTAGTGAGGACTTGAACAATAGGCTGTCGGCTAATGATATCAACGTTTTAACTCGATGAAATAGTCACGGTGTACTTCATGGTGTACATGCAGTGAGCTTTTCGTGGGCACATCAAATTACCCTTGATAATTGTGACAACCAGGACAGCTGCAATGACATTTTATTTAAAAGATAGCGACCAAGAGTATTTCAGCAAGTTTTGGGTGCAAGAAAGAAAATATCTAAGCGAAGTTGGTGGACGGTTATTAACCGTAGATGAAGCAAATACTCACCCATTTAATGATCTATTAATTACAGGGTCTAAAGGGATAGTGGGGATCGATGCTATGAAGCCTAGGCTAACTCATAGCTACCATTACTTTTGTATTCCCTATGAGCTAGGAGAAGAAATAGAGGAAGGTTTAGTACCTGAAACTATAATAGCTCAATTAATTAATGATAACTTGAAGTGTGCTATCTTTATAGCATCAACCGATGCCAGTTTTGGTTGTTTTGGTGAGTGCTTTCACACAAACGAGGAAATAATTTGGAATTTTTCATCACCACACTTAAATACACCGTTTCTTATATTTGATAATGAAAAGAAAGTGTTTGCGCTGATAGACTATGACTTACCCTTACAAATCATTGGCTATAAAACCCCTATTTTAGATAGAAAGGACTACATTAAAAGTAAAATAGGTCAAAATGGATGGGATACTGTATTTGAAAGGTATTCCCATTATACGAACATGCCACACTTTTTTAATGAGTATTATAAGTTTCTATTGCCCGATAAAGTAGTCAAGTTTTTAGATTCTAGAGTGATACCTCCTCCAGTGAACTGCACTCAAAAATAGAGTTTTATGGACATCATCATAGTCAGATATAACTCCTAAAGTGAATATTCAAAAAATTGTGTTCGGTGCGCTATACAGGCATCTAACTTCTAGTGCTAGAAATAACTTCAATGACTAAGGAATTGATAGCATAGCTTAATATTAGTCATACTGATGAGATGGAAGGCAAAGATATTCCACAAGAACTAACAGATGAAATGCAAGATTTTCTTGATAGCAGTAGAAGCAAAGAAAAATAATTATGAATGAATACAAAAAACTACGAATGAAAGTTTTCAGGCTTTTTAAAGAAGGCCTGATAAAAGAAGCTTCTGAATTATTCGAAAGTAACAATATGGATTACTTTGAAACATCTCCAACTGATAAATGGAACTGGCTACATCAGCTCTCAATGGGATTTAACCCAAAAGAACCACCGAAAAAAACTATTGAGTTTTTTATAGAAAAAGGTGTTCCAATCAATGCTCAAGACAGTTATGGCATGACACCATTGCACTATGCAATGCGAGGAGAAAATGCAGAAGCCGCTATTGCCTTATTAGAAGCAGGGGCAGATCCAAACATTCCTAATAGAGATAAACTTATACCTCTGAGAATGACTTTGCTGATGCCTGATAGGTTAGATGTACTAGAACTGATGTTAAAAAATGGTGGGGATGTTAACTACTATAATGGAAAAGATTACTTACTTGAAGCAATTAAAGGTTTTCGAGGTGATCATCCTGATTTTCAAGAATTAATACAAATGCTTGAAAATTATTCAGGTGAGTAAAAAAATTGTAAGAGAAATGATTGAAAATAGGTATACCCCAACGGAACCAGCTATTTCACTCTTCAAACCTATTAACAGACCACTTAAAACAGACTGATATAATGGAACCACTTATAACAGACTCTTAAACGATTAATATCTATCAACGCCTACAAAACTAGCTTAAAGAAATAAAAACCCAGCGCGGTTGCCAGTAAAGTCAGCCCAACATGCAAACCGATGAGCGCTAAGCCTGCCAGCAGCCGCCCGTCATGGATAAAGCCAAATACCTCTGCACTAAACGTACTAAAAGTCGTCAATCCACCCAAAAATCCGGTAATCACAAACACGCGCACGTGATCGGACAAGTTGCTACCCATACGCTCAAACCACACTAGCGCCAGCCCTATCAGCAGTCCGCCTAAAATATTGGCGCTCAGGGTACCGAGTGGCACCCAACCGTGCAAGGCATTGAAACGCGATAACCAAGCTCGCAGACAAGCACCAAATGCTGCGCCCAAACCGATAGCAAGCCACTGCATAAACTATCCTTAATTCATATAAACGTGTTGGACCAAATGCTCATTTATACGGCTGGCAATTCTGTCATCGGCCAACGCGGAATACAGCTAACAGCCAAATCATCAGACTGTCCAGCTTGCAAGCGCTCAAAACCTGCGTAAGCAATCATCGCGCCATTATCCGTACATAGCGCAGGCGGTGCATAATGAACCGTCGCATTAATTTTAGCCAGTTCCGCTTCTAACATCTCACGCAGATGAGTATTGGCACTAACCCCACCTGCAATTACCAAACGGCTCATATCTGCTTGCTTGAGTGCTTTAACACATTTCTTCACTAGCGTGTCGACTACTGCATGCTGAAAACTGGCGGCAATATCAGCACGAACCTGTGGATCGCTGTCAGATTTATGACCAGAACCGCCTGACAGTGGCGTGTCTTTAATCAGATTATGTACGGCAGTTTTCATACCACTAAACGAGAAGTCTAGACCCCGATGTAGCATTGGTCTTGGGAGTGCGTAAGCGTCAGGATTACCAGTTTCTGCTAGTTTGGCAATATTAGGGCCGCCAGGATAAGGCAGGCCTAGCATTTTAGCCGCTTTATCAAAGCACTCACCCGCCGCATCATCTATCGACTCGCCCAATATCTCATATTGTCCAACACCGTGAGCAGCAATAAGTAACGTGTGCCCACCAGATACTAGTAGCGAGACAAAAGGAAATGCCGGAGGGTTCGCGCCCATAAGCGGCGCCAAAAGATGCCCTTCCATATGATGGATACCAATCGCTGGAATATCCAAACCATATGCCAAGCTACGACCAAACAGTGCGCCTGTCATCAATGCACCAATAAGACCAGGTCCTTTAGTATAGGCAATCGCATCGATGTCGCTTTTTTTCATATCGCATTGCTCTAGCAGCTCATTCAATAACGGCACGAGCTTACGAATATGATCGCGGCTAGCAAGCTCAGGCACAACGCCACCATAAAGTGCGTGCAGCTCAATCTGAGAGTACAGTACTTGCCCGACCAAACCTTGGTTGTCGCTATTTATTTGCTCACTATCAAAAATCGCTAGCCCCGTCTCATCACAAGAGGTCTCTAAGCCCAATACTTTCATACTTTTGCCTTTATACTTTCGTTTTCGTGCTATTTTTGTCGCACTTTTATCTTACATCATTTTGAGAGATTGGATAACGAATACAGCCAGTCACACACTATCTCAAATTCGCTTGATACAGCTATATATTATGAGACTGGCGTGACAAAAAACGTGCATAAAAAAACCGTCATTGTCAGTCACAATGACGGCCAGTTTAGCAAATTTCAATAGCTGACATACTCTAATATAGCGTATCAGCTTACCGACGCTAGCATATAATCAACAGCCGCTTTAACTTGTGCTTCGGTCACACCATTTACCGCTTGCGCTGGCATTTTATTAAAGCCTTTAGCCGAGTGCATATACAGCGTTTCTTTGTCTTTAGTTAGACGAGCTGTCCAAGCCGCTGTATCACCATACTTTGGCGCATCGAGTAAACCTGCAGCATGACAAACCTGACAGTTTGATTCATACAGTTTAGCACCTGCATCTGCGGCCAACGCTTCAGAATCAGTTTCAGGTGTTGCTACTGCGTCATCTACTATGTCGGCAGACTCTGTTGCTGCTTCTGATTCTGATTCTGGATCAACCACAGACTCAGGCGTCGTGCCTTCGGTTTCTGCTACAGCTGTCTCTTCTATAGCGGTAACAGGCTCATTGGCTGCTGTAGACTCTTCAGTGGCTGTGTTATCACCGCTACAAGCACTCACAGTAAATACCACGCTCATGCCGATCACAGACAACTTCAGCTTGTTCATATACAGTTGTATATCAATCATGGTTTTACCCTTACTTAGTCAGTCTGCAATCAATTAGTGATGCGTTATATCAGCTTAAAGTACTTACGTATACGACCAACGACTGTTTAATAGTCAATTGAGCTAATGGTCAATTCAGCACTAAATTACTCAGCAGTAGCTGCAGCTGTATCGTCAGTAGCCGCCATATCAGTGCTGTCAGTAGCTGCTGCTTCTGCTGTATCAGCGTCAGCCGTTCCTGCTTCGGCAGTAGCTGTACCGTCAGCTTCTGTACCCGCAGCATCAGCCGCTGGCATCGGTGCTGTCTCTGGGAATTCCATTTCTTCAGCTGGTGGCGCATTTTTAATGGCAAGTTCAGCAGCTTCGTCAACGCGATCGATTGCCATTACTTCTTCATGCTCTTCGCCGCCACTACAAGCGCTCACGCTCACACCTAAAGTTACGATAAGTGCGGTGCTTAATGCCGTGTTAAATACTGTTTTTTTCATTCCAACATCCTCAATAAAATACACACAAAACGGTTCATAGGCTTACTAGGGTCTATTGAACTTTCAAATGTGGTGCTGGCAGTCACTATTTTTTAGACAATATGCAGTGAAATTGCTGAAGCCTAGTCATTCTAGGTTAAACTATTTCGCCATATATTGACAAAAAAGAGTACTGCCCTGAAAGGCTGATGCTAAAATTACCCCAACCGTTGTTGAAAACCTAGCTAAGGTCTCGACATTATCGTCGGTTTTCGCCTAGTTTGGGGTAACTTTAGCCATCAGCAGCCCTAATATTTGAAAGTTCAATAGACCCTATAATATGGGAATTATCATAGCATAAACTCCAATCAAACCGTTATAGACGGTAGGGATTTTTTATTGATAAAGCGTTGTATATATGTCGAATTCATAGTTTGAGAGCCAAATTCAAATAGCTATCTAATTGAACACCTTATCAGCAATAAATGCTTAAAATCATTGACTTTGTTGGTATTTTTTATTAAAATACCTGCCCTTACGCTAATGCGTGAGAATTGTCCTAGTTTGAGCTGATGCCTGTAATCTTGAGATATTACGGCTAAATACTAATACACAGCCAAACTAATGCCCTTATATCTCATCCTAATCGAGGAGTCTTCATGCCTGCAGTTAAGGTTAAAGAAAACGAACCAGTTGATATCGCTATCCGTCGTTTCAAACGTGCTTGTGAAAAAGCTGGTGTATTATCAGACGTACGTAAGCGTGAGTTTTATGAAAAACCAACGCAAGTACGTAAGCGTAAAAAAGCTGCTGCCGTAAAGCGTTATAAGAAGAAGTTACAACGCGAAACTATTCGTACCACTCGTATGTACTAATCAGTAATCTGATTAGTTAAGTACAAGCGCTACACTAACGCCACTGTTATCAATCGATATCAGTGGCGTTTTTTATGCTACAATTTTTGTTATTACTGCTGACATAATTTTTTATTAAAACTACTATCAGCAGGTTTTGTTCTAAAAATTTAACAAACGACCTCTAACGAATAGCATTTAACAGATCGATAAGGATAATAGCAGTGAGCCAACTTAAACAGACGTTATCAGATAATATCAAAGTTTCAATGAAAGCTCGTGAGCTTGAGCGCGTCAAAGTACTGCGCAACGTACAGTCAGTAGTGAAACAAATCGAGATTGACCGTCAGACAGAGCTTGATGATGCGCAAGTATTAGAAGTTTTGCAAAAACAGCTAAAGCAGCGTCAAGAATCACTAACTATCTTTACAGAAAATGGCCGTGATGACTTGGCCACCAAAGAGCAGTTTGAGATTGATATCATCAACGAGTTTATGCCGCAGCAAATGAATCAAGACGAGATCATGGCATTGGTAAATGCTGAAATCGCTGAGCAAGGTGCTACGTCTATGCGTGATATGGGTAGCGTCATGGGTGTTTTGAAGAATAAAACAGCTGGCCGTGCTGATCCTGCTTTGATTTCTAAAATGGTTAAAGACGCGCTACAGGGCTAGCACTTGCTATTGATTGGCAGGCTAATCTGTATAAATAACCGCCTAAGGCTTAAAGTCTTGGGCGGTTTTTATTGCTTTGATTTCTGCATTAATATTGGCCAATAACGGACGCGCACTAGTAGCCTGATCTGTGGTTTGTAGATTTTCCGTCAATTGTTTGGCTTGTGTCAAAGAGGTCAGCGCACTCTCATAACGCCCATTCCACAGCTGATCATAACTGCGATAGCGCAATGCATTAATCGTCGCAATATTGGCTAACTGTGGTGAGGTGGTGGTCTTAGCAAGTTTTTCATTGGCGAGTTGCAAGCTTTGCCATGCATAACGATCGCTTGGCTGCTGTTCTGTTAGTGGTTTCAACAGCGCTTGGGCTTTTATCGGCTGACTACTATTAGTCAGCGCTTCGGCTAGATAAAGGCGTAAATCACGGCGCTCCGGATATATACGCTGCTGGCTCTCTAAGACATCTACGGTTTGTTGCCATTTACCTTGTTCACTTAATAGCTGACTGTGGGTAATCGACAATAGAGGCTCTAAATTCTGACGCTGCGTGCTTGATAACGCATTTATCTCAGCCAATACCTTATTAGCATCTGTAAAGCGTTGCTGCTCTCCATACCAATGCATTAGCGCAAGTTTGGCCCCGAGACTGTTTTTAGCGGCCGTTGTCAGTGTGACTTCGGATGCATGTTTACCAGTCACTTGCACACGCCAATACAACAAATCAAACAATGCTTGATGGCGCTGCTGCTGGCTCAATGAGAGCGCTGGATACTGCTGAGCGCGACTTTGTGACTCGCTCAACCGCTCATTACTCAGAGGATGTGAGCGTACAAAGCTCGGTAAAAATTGATTCTCAACTTGGTTCAACTGACTCTGTTGATTCATCGTGGCAAAGAACCGTGGCATCGCCCGAGGATCATAACCCGCTTGGGTCATAATTTGCATCCCTACTCGGTCAGCCTCACGTTCGTTACTACGGCTAAAGGCCATGCTGCTATTCATATAGGCTGTCTGACTGCCCATCATCACTGCCGCAGCGGCATCACCATCGACAGCTGAGGCAGCAATCGCGGCTAGCATACCGCCTAGCTGCATCAGCAAGGCTTTTTTACGTTCGTTAGCGCCGCTTTCGTAGTGCCGTTGACTGATATGCGCAACTTCATGCGCGACAACGCTTGCCAGCTCATCCATGCTACTAGCTGACAGTATCGTCCCAGTATTGATACCGATTACGCCGCCAGGTGCTGCAAAGGCATTGATACTAGGGTTATCAATGATAACGACGCCAAGTGGTGCTTGCTGACGAGCTTGAGCATTGAGACGCCACGTCATGTCTTTTATCGTTTCTTGTACCCAAGGATCATGTTCCATTCTGACGCGGCCATTGATATTCTGTAATGACCACTCGCCAAGCATTTTGTTTTGATATTGCTCAGCAAAGCTCAAGCCTTGTCCGCGCAGGTTTGGTAGATCTAGCGTTTGCGGATCTGTGACTTGCCAAGAGCTATCAGCAAATGGCAGCATTTGACTCTCACGACTATGTGCACCACTAGCCATGGCTAGTAGCATCATTGACAGCCCTACCTTGATACTATTTGGCAAAGCTACACTCATAAAATGACGTTTACCTTTTTGCTTAGACAGCATAATCGGCAAGCCTACAGAGTTGGTGGCTACTAAAGAGTTGTTGCTGTTGGGTCGCTTCGTTCTATGAGCGTGGTACAAGTGCATATCCTATAAGATAATTGACGACGTCTTTTCGACTATACGAGCTTGTTTATACAAGGTCAATTCTACAATGAACTTAACTACCAATAACTTAGCCACCCGTCACGATTGCGCAACATGGCTGTGTAATTATTCATTAGGCTACTATTTATGCAGTAAATCTCAAACGTATAACTATTAATCGGGCAATTGCCAATCGGGCAACTCTTGGTTATGTGATTCTAGTGAACCGAACACAGCGTTGATTATATTCAACTGCAACTATACATTGTCTATTTGGTATAATAAGCAACAATGATAGTAGGTTTAGATGACTGTGATGCCGACCTCATAATTTATAATTGATAGATTATGTTCGTACTCAATATCAGAGCCTATTGCTAATAAAACAAATTAAAATATAGATATCTACAAGGTTTAAGTTATGCCCGCTGCTAGTGAATTAGTCATCGAACGTGTATCGCACTTTATGCAATTATCAGGGAATTTGACTGATGCACAGCAAAACGATATTGCGAGTTTACTAGAGTTGCTACCGACTGAGAGTCATAATCCAGATGATGTAGCTATAGAACAATCTGAACTAAATATAAAAGGTTTCGTTGATGGACGCGGTCTTGCATGCCCGATGCCATTGTTAAAAACTAAGGTCGCATTACGTGACGTAACAGTTGGCAAATCACTGTATGTAGTTGCAACCGACCCTAACTCGCAAGCTGATATCACAGCGTTTTGTAGACAAAGTCAGCAATCACAGGCGACAGATTATTTAGAGCTAGTGGTCAATGAAGTTACTGACCATTCGTCAGTTGATGGCACATCATTACAGCGTTTCGCTACAATATATCACTTCATCATTACCAAAACTGATAGCAACTAAGCGCTGCTATCCTTTACAATTAAATCATAAAGATTTTTATCTGACTATTTGCTTAACTATTTAACCAAGGTCAAGAATATGGCTAATACTTCTACTGATGCTGTAAATACAAATAAAAAAGATGGCTCAGCTCCTATAAAAAACGATGCACGCGATGCTGCATTAAAAGCCGCTGCTCAGCGACCACCCTATGACGCGAGTGCATTGGGCAATACCAGTACGCGCGACTTGGTACCAGCTATGCCAACTCACCTGTCAGCGCCAGGGGTAAATTTGGGTGCGTATATCAATACTGTCCATCAAATTCCTATTTTGACGCCAGTGCAAGAGCAAGAGCTGGCACATCGCTATTATGATGAAGGTGATGTCGAAGCCGCTCGTCTACTGGTAATGTCGCATCTACGTTTTGTGATTCATATCGCACGTAGCTACTCGGGCTATGGATTGCCGCAAGCAGATTTAATCCAAGAAGGTAACTTAGGATTAATGAAAGCAGTCAAACGTTTTGACCCAAATAAAGGCGTACGTTTGGTATCCTTTGCTGTGCATTGGATCAAAGCTGAAATTCATGAGTTTGTGATTCGCAACTGGCGTATCGTCAAGGTTGCGACCACCAAGGCTCATCGTAAACTGTTCTTTAACTTGCGTAGCCTTAAGAAGACCAATAATCAGCTGACACTAGAAGAAGCGGACGCTATCGCTAATGACTTGAATGTCACACGCAAGCAAGTGTTAGAGATGGAATCACGTCTAACCTCTTATGATGCTTCGTTTGAGGCGCAGTCAAGCGACGATGATGATGGTCGTTACGCCCCTCAGCTATTTTTGGAAGACGGTATCGATCCAGCTGAGCAGTTAGAGGAAGCGGATTGGGAAGAGAACAACTCATCAGCACTCATCGCTGCTATGGGCACTTTAGATGATCGTTCGCGTGATATCGTCGAACAGCGCTGGTTGTCTGAGCAAAAATCCACCTTGCATGAGTTAGCAGCGGTTTACTCTATCTCAGCTGAGCGAGTCCGTCAGATTGAAAAGAATGCCATGGACAAGATTCGTGATGCGATGACCATTGATAGTGTGATTCTGCCAGATGATATTCAGTAGCCCTAAGATGATACGAGTTGTTCAATGTTAAATTGGATCGGTATTGCAGCAATTAATATGGCTATTGCTGTTGCTTTGGGCGCATTTGGTGCGCATGGTCTAGAAGGTCTTGTCAGTATGCAGCAGCTAGAATGGTGGCATACGGCAACGCTGTATTTGTTCGTACATGCGCTTGGACTACTACTTGTGGGTCTCTTGATTCGTTTGAAATATATTACTCAGACGACCGCTTGGTTACTACAAATTGGCATTATCATTTTTGCTGGTAGTTTGTATGCAATGACGCTTGGTGCACCACGTTGGTTCGGTGCGATTACGCCTATTGGCGGCGTTCTTATGATTGCAGGTTGGCTATGGCTGGCCATTTCTGCCTTTCGATTGAAGGACTGAGTTAGCTGAGCTGTTTAATAGTTATTGTCATTTTTAGCTCTTTGCATCAGCTGCAACGAATCATCAATAACAAAATAGAAGATACGTAGTGAATAGCGGATACACAGGAATTTTAAAATATTAAGGAGTATTTAATATGAGCACCATTAGTGTCAATGGTAAAAGCTTGCAAACCACTCATCAGACTGTACAACTGGTTATCAATGAGCTTGGTCTTAGCCAAGGTCGTTACGCTGTAGAAGTAGACGGCGAGCTGATGCCAAAGAGCGAGCTTGCTCAACTACGTATCGTAGAAGGTATGAATATCGAAGTAGTACAGGCCGTCGGCGGTGGTTAATAATGTTTAGACAGATAAGCTTGAGCTGACAGCTAGTTTATTTCGTTCTAAGTTTACTAATGCTAAAAAAGACCTCAACGTATTACACGTTAGAGGTCTTTTTTTACGTCAATTACAAACTAATGCAGTAGCTACTTATAAATTTTTTATTCTCTTAGTCTGCTTTCACTAGCTTGTAACGATAGTGTTCAAAGTTTTAAACTTGAACTAGGCTGCTGGTACTGCTTCTGCAGGGGTTAGATCCTGATAACGACTATCGCGTCCTGCACCCTGAGTCTTTTTGCGCTCTTGACGGGTTTTATACTTACGTACTTGTCTATCTAGCTTGTCTGCCATCTCGTTAATGGCTTTATACATATCATCTTCATACGCTTGGACAAACATTTCTTGACCCGAGACACGCATAATTGCTTCAGCTTTATGGCTCTTTTTACCGCCGTCGCTAGCACCACTATTGTCCAACGATAAAATCACTTGAATACTTTGTATCTGATCAAAGTGACGCTCTACTTTTTCAAGCTTCTCGCGTACTGCTGTGTCCATAGCTTCGGTAACGCTGATATGATGACCACTGATAGAAACATTCATATTGTTGTCCTTTTATTTGTAACTTACAATCAACAGATGAGATAGCATTCTTGCTCTTATCATCCTGCCTTACCACTAACTATACCAATGCCTCTAGTAATGTGTCGACGTATCCTTTTATCGTCTCCTTTATTAGTTGTAAATAAATACTATAAATCGGCGCTTGGTTTTCGTTGTTGGTATGGCTCTAATTTGTCATGAAAATCGCCCAGTAGCAAGCCATTAAATTGTAATGAAGTGTAACAATACCTATTATTTCTACTTGGTTTCTATATAATCAAAAAATTTTATTTTTTATATCTGTATTGCACTATACAGACAGGTAGCCATTAACCTTATAGAAAGATGAGCTTAGATAATTAGTATTTCTGTTTGCGCTGAGTAGACGAGCCAATATTCATTGCTTCACGATATTTGGCGACGGTTCTTCTGGCTATATCGATACCATCTGCTAACAGCTCATCCTTGATACGACTGTCTGATAATGGTTTTTTGGGATCTTCGTCAGCGATGAGCTTTTTAATCATGGCACTGATAGCGGTCGATGAGATATCTCCATCAGCACTACTTACGTGAGAGGAGAAGAAGTGTTTCAAAGAAAACAATCCTTGCGGCGTCAAGATGGTTTTACTGGTGGTAAGGCGTGAGACTGTCGACTCATGCAAGTCAACTTCTTCAGCAATTGCCTTTAATATCAAGGGTTGCATGGCGGTTGCACCATGCTGCAGGAACTCTTGTTGATAGCGTACAATGCTGGTCGCTACTTTGAGTAGGTTTTGATTGCGCTCTTCGATACTACGAATAAACAATCGAGCATCGGTAAGGTTTTCGCGTAGATATTGATTGTCAGGACTGTCATCGCCGCGCTTGACTAGATTGGCATATTCTTGGTTTACGCGTAGTTTTGGTAGGGTGTCTGGATTGAGGCGTACATACCAGCCATCCTCTTCTACTTCAGAGTTACTTGTCGCCTTATTGTTTCTAACAGGTGTGACCAACACATCTGGAATATCGTAGCTTTCAGGCGGCTGGGCATAGTCAGGCTGGCTAGATTGAAATAGCAGCCCTGGCGAAGCGTTTAAGGTACGTAGTAGCGTAAGCGCAGGTGTAATATATTCTGGTGCAAGCCCTGTACATTCAGTCAGTGCTTTAATATTATTACTGACTAAATGCTCGCTCGCTGATAGTAGCGCTTGGGCTTCTTGTAGATATTCGGTGTGGGCATCTAGTTTGGATAGCTGAATCGATAAGCACTCGCTTAAATGACGCGCCCCTACGCCAACGGGATCACAGGACTGGATAATGCGTAATACCGTCAAGACCTCTTCTTTTTCAACGCGCTCATCCCATTGATAGAAACTTGCCATCGTATCAAAGCTCTGCAGCAGCTCATCTATATTAATTCGAATAAAGCCCATATCATCCATGGAGTCTATTAAATATTCTGCAATCAGCGTATCGGCCTCTGATAAACGCTTAAAGTTCAGCTGCCAGCGCACATGATCTTGAATGGTAGACGATGTACCGCCTTGGTAACTATCGAAATCTTCATCACCCCTACTATTGCCAGAGCCCATTGCAGTAGAGGCGTAGTTACCCGTGTCAAAGCTACCTATATCAAAGCTATCGGTATCAGAACTGCTGTAGCTATCTACATCTATTGCACTATCATCGATATTAGGCTGTTGAAGCTTATCCAAACTATCACTGAAGCTATCACTACTATCGCCACTGTACTCTGTACCGCTAGTAGGTACTGAGTCGAATGAGTCAATACTACTTTGATTCCAACTATCAAGCGTCAATGGCTCGCTCCACTCCTCTATTTCATCGTCACCACTGTCGTATTCGTCATCATTTTCAATACGTTCAAGTAATGGATTACTATCTAGCTTTGCCTGAACCTCTTGTGCGAGCTCAAGACTAGAGAGCTGCAGCAATTTTATGGCTTGCTGCATTTGCGGGGTTAGCTTTTGTGAGTTGCTCAGCGTGGTCGCCAATCCGAACGACATACTCATGGGCGGCTTCTTGCACTCCGATCTTAGTGATATTGTGTTTATTCTGTCAGTAAAGGTAACGACATAAATCTTATCAGGACATGACGATAGCATTTTTTGCCACAATTTTGCTATGATAATTTATGTTTTGTCCGGATACGTTTGGTTTGCTATCGCTAGTAAACTATCATCTTGGCAAGGATGAGCAACCCATAAATACGAGCAGTCTGCTCATTACCGCGAAAATATTATAATAAATAAATTACGGTAAATGGCCAATACAGCTCACACCCAATAGGAATATTGTCATGAATTCAAGTAACCACCAACTTAACGTCGCTGCTATTCAAATGAACAGTCAGCAGAATGTTGAGGATAATCTAGCAGATATCAAAGCCGCCATCACAGACGCACAAGCTCAAGGTGCTGAGCTTGTTGTATTGCCTGAGAACTGCTGTAGCATGGGGCAGCAATCTGCTACTGCTGAGCGTTTTGATGATTTATCAGCGACGATAGCAGATTACGCCCGCACCGCTGGTATCCATGTACTAGCAGGCTCGTTACCCTGCCATTATCGCCCTAATGGCACTGTCGTTCCTGATGGTAGATTGCGCCAAGTGAGCCAGCTGTTTGCACCAGATGGTACCCGTGTAGCACGTTACGACAAGATTCATCTGTTTACCGCAACTGTAGCCGATAAGCATGGCAGCTATAACGAAGCGGCGACCTTTGAGCCGGGTACGCAGACCGTAGTTGCGCCACTAGCAGTAGGCAATACAGTCTATCAGCTCGGCATGATGGTATGTTTTGATTTGCGCTTCCCAGCATTGGCGCAGCGTCTGCGACAAGCAGGTGCTGAACTATTGAGTGCCCCTTCTGCCTTTACGTACTTGACTGGGCAAGCGCACTGGTCGTTGTTATTACGGGCGCGTGCTCTAGATAGTCAGTGTATGGTCATTGGCGCAGCGCAAGGTGGTGATCATCTTTATAAAGATGGTAGTACTCGTCAAACATGGGGACATGCAGCTATTACAGCGTTTGATAGTACTGTTATCGCAAGCTATGACGATAGCGAGTTGGATAAACAATATGCCATCGTCATGGCGTCATTAGACAAACAAGCGCAAGAGCAAGGCCGTCAGAAACTGCCTATCTTTGACTGTCATCGTTTGGCATAGATTATTAATTACAGTAGATTTCGTGCCTAATTGCTAGGACAAGTCTTCATTTTGAGCATGAGTTGCTCGTGGATGGGCGCGATCATAAACTTGCGTTAATTTTGCAAAATCAACGTGGGTATAAATTTGCGTGGTGCTAATATCACTATGCCCGAGCATCTCTTGTACGGCGCGCAAGTCACCACTGCCTGACAGCATATGTGATGCAAAACAATGACGCAGTAGATGTGGATACATGTTTTGTGCGATACCTGCGCGGGTGGCAGCAACTTTTAAACGCTGCTGCACTGCCCGTGTTGATAATCTGGTGCCGAGCTTTTCACTGATAAACAAGGCATTGTCCATTTGCTCTACCCACAGGTTACGATGCGGCAGGTAGCAACTAATCGCTTCTGCTGCCTTTATCCCTAATGGCACTAGGCGTGTTTTATTACCCTTACCCGTGACTCGTACCCGTAACTCAGACAGGTCTACATCTGTCATATCGAGTGCAACCAATTCGCCAACACGCAAGCCACTACTATAGAGCAGTTCAAACATGGCCTTGTCACGTAACCATAAGCGCGCTTGCTCTGGCGTATCAGGCATCTCTTGATCGAGTAGCTGAGTCAGTAAATCGACATCAGCGATAGAAGGCAGCGGTCTAGGACTACGCTTAAGCTGATAGCCAGTGGTTGGGTTGATACGTGCTAACTCTTCTTCAATCATCCAGCCATAAAAATGCCGAATCGCAGACAACTCTTGCTGGACACTGGCAAGCGCTAGCTTGTCTTCATCAAGACGTTGACTAATGTGCTGGGCAAGTTGCCGTTTATCACAGCGTGTCCACGTTAGACGCTTACCACGTAAAAATAATGCCAGTTGATTTAAACCAGCGAAATAAGCGGTCAGAGTATGCGGTGAATGGTTGCGAACAGATAATGTATTGAGCCAACGATGCACAGGTGCAAGTAGCTCTCGTAACGCAGCATCGGACTCTATAATGGCGGCCAGCTCAGTAGATAGCCAAGGTGCTGAGTTCGCTGCCTGATTGCCTTTATTATTAGACATAGCCATACTAGAACCATCCTTGGCATTTATGCGACTGGCCTAACAACAGTTATCAGCCTTCAGCATTTGGTTTAAGTCCCACTTGTGCCATCAGGCCATCTGGACTAAATACACCTTCATAAACGAAAGCGGTCGGACCCGTCATCGTAACCGAATAACCTGGCTGCCATTTGATAATCATGCTGCCACCATATAGCTGTGCGCGAACTTCCTCACCCTCATCGAGCCAACCCTCACGTATACCAACGGCTACTGCTGCACACGCGCCCGTACCACAAGCTTGCGTCTCGCCTACACCGCGCTCGTACACACGCAAACGAATGTGGCGCTGATTCATCACTTGCATAAAGCCCACATTGACGCGGTCTGGGAATGCAGGATGCGACTCAATTGCTTTACCTAGAGTCTCAACCTCAGCATCGAGTACGTCATCGACTTTTATCACAGCGTGCGGGTTACCCATATTGGCAACGTACAGCTGCACAGGCGTACCATTTACATCAAGATGATAGGTGTTTTGAATTTTGGTCGTCGCTCTTGGGCTAAATGGAATCTCATCTGGCTCAAATTTAGGCTTGCCCATATCGACATCTACCCAACCGTAACGATCAGTAGTTAGAGAAATAATACCGCTAGCCGTCTCAACGCGTAGACGCTGCTTAAATGACAGTTTACGTGCTTGCACAAAACGCGCGAAACAACGAGCGCCGTTGCCACACTGTTCGACTTCGGTGCCATCAGTATTAAAGATACGATAACTGAAATCGACATCAGGGCGCATGGGTGGCTCAACTACGAGCAGCTGATCAAAACCAATGCCTAGGTGACGATCGCCCAATAACTGCACCAAATCCTTGGTCAAATCTAAGCGCTGGGTCACTAAATCAATGACCATGAAATCATTACCCAACCCATGCATTTTAGTAAACTCTATTAGCATATCTTTGATGTCCTATCCTATTTTTATGTATGCCTTATATTAGCACGCTGTCAGATACAATCATAATTATCACCGCTATCAAATACCAAGTTATATGTATATCTCACAACTGACCTACTTACTTAGCATTAGGCACAAAAAAACCCACTGTTATCGCCACAGTGGGTTCTCTTTAATCAACAGAGCTATAATTAAAAAGCTATTTAATCAACACAGCCATCGATGACCATATCAATTAACGCGTCTTACAATGCTATTTATCCTGCCACAATGTTTCATCTGCATATAACGCTTCAATCGTTTCGCGCTTGCGAATAAGCTGATGACTATCACCAGACACCATTACTTCGCTAGCACGCGGGCGTGAGTTATAGTTACTACTCATGGTAAAGCCGTAAGCACCTGCACCTGTAATGGTAAGTACATCGCCTGTGGCCAATGATAGTAGGCGGTCTTTTGCCAAGAAATCACCCGTCTCACAAATCGCGCCAACGATATCCCACGGCTGCGTACCATCCGTATCGATACCAGCACTAGGTAATACACTTGGAATCACCGCCATCTCAGCTTGATATAAAGCAGGACGAATCAAGTCATTCATCGCGGCATCAACGATAGCAAAATTCTTATGCTCAGTCGGCTTGAGTACGTCAACTTGAGTCAATAGCACGCCAGCATTAGCAACGATACTACGACCTGGCTCAAAGAACACGGTCAAACCAAGCCCGCTAAGTTTTGGTAATAAAGCTTGGGCAAACTCATCGATAGACACAGGCGTCTCATCGATATAGCGCACACCTAAACCACCGCCCAAATCGATATGCTGTAACTCAATACCTGCGTCACGCAGGCTATGTATCAGCTCAATAACTTTATCTAATGCTGCAACAAACGGCTCTACTTCAGTCAATTGCGAGCCAATATGACAATCAATACCAACAATGTCGATATGTGATAAGTCGGCCGCTTGCTGATAGACCGCTAATGCGTCTTCGTGAGTGATGCCGAACTTGTTGTCTTTGAGACCTGTTGAGATATATGGATGGGTTTTGGCATCGACGTTAGGGTTGACGCGTAACGAGATTGGCGCAGGCTTATCGAGTGACTTTGCCACTTCATTAATTAAAGTCAGCTCGCTGATAGACTCAACATTAAAACAGCCAATACCTTGAGTCAGCGCATATTCGATATCACTGTACGTTTTGCCCACACCTGAGAATACCACACGTGATGCTGCGCCACCTGCCGCCAACACGCGCATTAGCTCACCGCGAGAGACAATATCAAACCCAGCACCTGCCTGTGCCAAGACACCCAGCACGGCAAGGTTAGAGTTTGCTTTTACGGCATAGCATACTTGATGATTCAGACTGGCAAAGCTATCAGTATAAGCTTGATAAACGTCCAATATTGCTTGCTTTGAATACACGTAGCAAGGTGTGCCATATTGTTTTGCCAACTCATCGATACTGACCTGCTCCATATACAATGCATCGTCGCGATAGCTTAGCGCTGGCAAGTGAGCACTCAACGCTTTCGGGTCAACATATAGTCCTTGCTCAGTTTGGATAGTAACGGATTCGCCAGTAGTAGAATCGGTCAAGTCAGCAGGTAGTTCAGAATGACTCATATAAACATCTCTAATATAATCAGATTATCAAGGGTGAAAATTAAATTTAGGTAGCAAAGCTATTTAGTCAATCAGGCAGTAAAGAATCGACAGTTAGTTAGACAGCCAATTAAAAAGCATCTGACCGCTAACTATTTATTCAGCTTAGCGATTATTAGCCTCGCAACTATTAGCCCAGTAATTAATAGCGTGGCAATTAATAGTCGTTGGGATCAGTACTAGGCTCAGGTAGCACCATTTGCTCTTCTAGATAGCGGTTTTTTTGATAGTTATCATCGTCGATACCTGCAAGGGCTGCATCTTGTGGATGGCTAGTACTATCCAGTACAGACGCACTGCCCTCTATCGTTTGACTACTAGAGTCTGCCAGATATAGATCACCTTTTTGCCCGCAGCCTGACAATCCTACCATAACCACACTGCCAATAAATAAAGTGGCAACAGCCTGACGACTGGTACGAGCGAACGAGCTAGCATGCTTGGCTGCTGAGGGGCTGTGTATAGTAGACATATAATAGATAACCTGTGAGCTTACGACGGCATAATGGCGATAGTAAATCGTGATAAATAAAAAATAAATTGATAGCCAAACCAGCAGTTAAAGCACTGTCCTTATGACCATTTTCATCATAGCATTATTACATAAAGCTGTACGGATACTGAATATGATTGGTGAATAAATTTGCGTGATGTTGGATATTTTCTAAAACATTAGTCGAATTTTTATAGTAATATCGTCTGCGAGCTTAGATATGAATGTATGACATATGGGTGTCTCGACAATATTTCTTACAATTTTGTGAGTCATAGCCCTGCTATGCAGCCCATACAAGTTATCCATTTATAGTTCTATAACTCCCTGAATATAATTGATTTATTTCATATTTAGCCATTTATTAATCACACATTTTAAACCTTACCCCTGTCGTGGTGTAGAAACAAAAATGTGTTACATTATATTCCCAGTTTGCGGCGGCAATAGGATGCTAGCCTGAGATGCATACGCATTACCTCATAAGCATGGATGCATAGCACTGTCAGAAATAGTAGCCCAAGTATAAACAAAATCGCCAATATGCTTGCTTGATATGATCAGCATAGATATAGCTGATTTTTATTTTACTCGGCAGTTATCAACTTCATCAATTCCATATAATAATGACATTATGTCTCAGCTGTGACCTTTACTACAGCAGTTGAGATATCAGCGATGTAGCATTTGATGATAATAAAACAGGACGTGGCAATAGACGTCTTTTTTGTATCGAACGAACGATATAATTGATTTGCCCTTTATAAAAACCAATCTAAGGATAGAGTATGAGCACCAACCTAAGTACCACTTTTGATGATAAGAATAGCGAAACATCAACCCTAACCAGCCCCACTTTAGTCCTCAACTGCGGTTCGTCTTCTATCAAATACGCGTTGATTAGCGATGACAACTCTACTCGTATCACCGGTCTTGCCGAAAACTTAGGTCTCGATACAGCCCGTATCAAACACACCACGCTAAATGGCGATAAGTTAGAGATCTCTATCCCTGGCGGTAGTCACAAACTTGCCCTGCAAAAAATCCTAGAGCTACTAGAGCAATATCACTTCATCGCAGTCGGGCACCGTGTGGTACATGGCGGCCGTGAATACTCTCAAGCCGTTCGCGTTGATCAGCATGCGTTAGAAGAAGTCAAACGCTTAAAGATACTAGCTCCACTACATAACCCTGCAAATGCTTTGGGTATTGAAGCGGTTCAAGCTATTTACCCTGACATTCCACAAGTTGTGGTATTTGATACCGCCTTTCACCAAACCATGCCGCCTGTCGCCTTCCGCTATGCATTACCAAAATACCTATACGAAGAGCACAAAATTCGTCGTTACGGCTTCCATGGTACGTCTCATGCCTATGTCTCAGAACGTGCTAGCCAAGTCACTGAAGCAAAAGGTCCTCATGGCTGGATAACCGCGCATCTAGGCAATGGTTGCTCAGCAACCGCCGTATATGATGGCAAAAGTCTTGATACCAGCATGGGTCTGACCCCACTTGAGGGACTGATGATGGGCACACGTAGCGGCGATGTCGACCCAAGCTTACATATGCATCTGAAACGTCAGCTCGGTATTAGTCTAGAAGAAACGGATAAGATGCTAAATAGCGAAAGCGGTCTGCTTGGTATCTCTGGTCTATCAAATGATTTGCGTACTATTGAACAAGCTGCGAGCGAAGGCCATAAAGATGCGCAGCTCGCCATCGAGATGTTCTGCTACCGCGCTGGTAAATACCTCGCTAGCTTAAGCTGTGCACTGCCTGAATTTACCGGTATTGTATTCACAGGTGGTATCGGCGAAAACTCTGTCACCACGCGCGCAAGTATTTTAGCCGTCATGCGTCATTTCGGTATCAAGATGGACGCTGAAAAGAACGCTGGATTGTACGGTGGCCAAGAAGGCAGCTTCCAAGCAGAAGGTAGCAGTGTCGAGCTGTGGGTTATACCAACAGACGAAGAATACCGCATCGCTCAAGAGACTCGTCAAGCATTAAAATTAGTATAAGCCTATTGATTATAATGCCTAGCGCTTATCTTGCGAAACGCTTATAAAAAGCTGAGAACGAATAAGATAAAGCGCTTCGTGTTTTTATACTGCATTTCTTATGCTGCTCAAAATGACTCGACGTCTAAAATAAAATAAATTGTAGGACACATTATGCAAACCATTTTACTTGTTCCCATTAGTCGCGGTATCGGTGTGACATCAGCCGCACTGGGTCTGATTCGTGCCTTTGATTATAACGGTATCAAAGCGGGCTTTATGAAGCCGTTTTTGCAAGATGACACGCTAGACAAACAGCACAGCTTAGACAGCTCAAGCGCATTGACCATGCACGCATTTGGCCTAAATCCACCTGACTCTATCAGTCGTCAACACGTCGAGCGTATGCTAGGCGATGACAATCTTGATGACTTGATGGAAGAAGTGATTGCCAATTTTCATACGATCGATGATGGTCATGACGTGATTATCTGTGAAGGTCTGGTGCCAACCACTGAGACCTCTTATGCTTCACAAATCAACCGTGCGCTTGCTCACGCGCTCGATGCCAAGATTATATTTGTCAGTACCGCTGACATCAGCAAACCTGCTTATTTAGCAGACAAACTGGATGTCCATGCTCGTGAGTTTGGCGGTGTCATCGATTCACGGACACTAGGCGTGATATTGATGCGGGTACAAGACGTGCCGAACACCTTTGACAATCAACCTGTCGCGCCTGGTGAGGCCGTTGTCAGCTTAGATCCGAACTTCCTACAAGAGGTTCAGCGCTTATCGCCTTCGTTCAATACCGAAGTATTCCGCCTTATCGGGGTGGTGCCTTTTAGTGATTCCCTATCTGTGCCACGCACATGGGATATCGCAACAGAGCTTGATGCGACTTGGTTAAATGTTGGTGAAGCAAAGACACGTCGTATCAATCGTATTAGCCTAACCGCTCGTTCAGTGGCGCGCGTCAATGAAGTCTTTAAGCGTGGTACGTTAATGGTCGTGCCCGGCGATCGTGATGACTTGCTATTGGCTGCAGGATTAGCCTGTATCAATGGGATTCCACTGGCAGGTCTAGTATTAACAGGTGGCATTACCCCAAGCGATACAGTTGCTGAGCTTTGGCAATCAGCACTCAAAACTGGCATACCAGTCATGAGTGTCGAAAGCGACAGCTACGAGACAGTACAGAGCTTGATGCATATGAGTTCTGAGATTCCAAGTGATGATACAGAACGTGCTGATGAAGTCGCTCGTTATGTGGCGGCGCATTTGGATCTAAGCTGGATTAAAGAATACTTCAGCCGCAATCATGAGCCGCGTCTATCACCATCAGCGTTTCGCCATCAGTTGGTCAAAAAATCACAACACGCCAAAAAACGTATTGTACTACCAGAAGGCGCGGAACCACGTACAGTCGAAGCGGCCTGTATCTGTCAAAGTCGTGGTATCGCCAACTGCGTACTACTTGCTAAACGTAGTGACGTTGAGCAAGTGGCCAAAAACCGTGATTTGACGTTGCCTGAAGGGTTAGAGATCATCGATCCTGATAACCTCGATATGAGTAAATATATCGCCGCTGTCGTCGAGCGCCGTAAAGGTAAAACCACTGCAGAAGTCGCTGCTGAATATCTAAAAGACACGGTCTATTTAGGTACTATTATGCTCCAACTAGACGAAGTAGATGGTCTGGTCTCAGGTGCGATTCATACCACTGCCAATACGGTACGCCCAGCATTCCAGTTGATCAAGACCGCGCCGCAGTACTCACTCGTGTCGTCAGTATTCTTTATGCTGCTACCTGAGCAAGTGGTCGTCTATGGTGACTGTGCGATCAACCCAGATCCTAACGCTGAAGAGCTGGCAGAGATTGCCATTCAATCAGCACAGTCTGCTGCTGCCTTTGGTATCGACCCAAAAGTGGCGATGATCAGCTATTCTACTGGCTCATCAGGCGCAGGCGCAGATGTCGAAAAAGTCGCCCGTGCAACCCAAATCGTTCGCGAGCGCGCACCAGACCTCAAAGTCGACGGCCCACTACAGTATGATGCGGCATCGGTCATGAGCGTCGGTAAGCAAAAAGCGCCAGACTCACCTGTCGCTGGACAAGCCAACGTCTTTATCTTCCCTGACCTCAACACTGGTAACACGACGTATAAAGCGGTACAGCGTAGTGCCAACGTCGTCAGTGTCGGCCCTATGCTACAAGGCTTGAATAAACCCGTTAATGATTTATCACGTGGTGCCTTGGTCGACGATATCGTTTATACCATCGCGTTAACCGCTATCCAAGCGTATAGCGATTTGATTTAATCGCTGTAAGACTCGCTAATTAAAGTCCTATACAAAGCCGACTATCATTATGATGGTCGGTTTTTTATTGGGGCTCTGTGACAGACAGTGGTGACAGATGCTCGTCTGCCCTCTACAATAGCGCTATCATCAAATCATTTAATCTAAAAAGGCCAGCCAGTAAAAGAGCAAGGTGCATCAATGTTAACGTGCACCCTATCTACTTTTATACATTTATTTATGCCAAATACGAGCAACAGCCCTCAAGAGAAAACACCTGCACCTGCCATTCGTGCCTATCTTGGTGGCTCGTTCGATCCCGTACATAATGGTCATTTGGAAGTCGCAATATCTGTCTATCAGCACCTACTACCAATTGCAACGCAGCTACAGTACACATTGCATGTGTCCTTATTACCCAATGCCCGCTCGCCATTTAAGACCCAAAGTACAGACCCTAACCATCGTTTAGCGATGCTAAAGCTAGCGACGGAGAGTACGCCGATACAGATCAATGAGTTAGAGCTATGGCAAGCGCCGCCTGTCTATACGATCGACAGTGTACGCACATTAAGACAACAATATCCTAATGACAGTTTGATATTTATCATGGGTATGGACAGCGCCCATAGTTTAGATAAATGGAAAGATGGCTTGCGTCTCACTGACCATGTCAATTTATGGGTGTTTAATCGTCAGAGCAGTACCGATGTGAGTGATGATATTAGCGAAAAATTTACTGACCGCACTATCTCTTCTAAAAATAATACAGCGACTACCCAAGATGTTAATTTCTTAAAAACGCAATTGCCGTTGTCATTGCAGCCCCATATAACGGACTCACCTATCGAGCTATTAACTCCAACCATTCAGCAATCGTCAGATAGCTTAAACTCAAATAGTACTAATCCAAATAACACTGATCCGACTAGCACTGACTTGAAAAGCCCTGACTTGAAAAACGCCAAGCAAGGACGCATTTATATAGATTCGCGACCTATTACTGCGGTATCGAGTACGCAAATACGTGAACAACTACAGAAATTAGACGATCAAACAAATAAAATGCCAGTCGCTGAGAGGCAAATCGCATCTATAGCATCAATAAATGATATCATTAGCAATACTGAATCTAATCCATTAGCTAAATGGCTAAATCCTGCTGTTTATCAATATATTATCGCCCATCAGCTATATTCTGCTGCTCAATTCCGTTAAAATCGCCTTATCTATGTCATTTTGCCTATCCTGTATCTATGCGTGACTGACAATATATGATCAGTCGGATAAGACAAATTGACGTTTTACCCCTTTATTTTACATATTTACGATTCAAGAGATTAAAATTTATGACCAACACCATGACTACAGAACGCCTAACAGAATGCTTGACCCTAGTACAAAGCGCTCTAGATGATATGAAAGCAAAGAACATCACTGTAATGAATGTAGAAGAGTTGACTGACGTAACAGAGCGCATCATCATCGCTGATGGTACTTCAAAGCGTCATGTACGTGCGATGGCTGATAGCGTCGGCGCTGAAGCTAAGCAAGCGGGCTTTATGCCACTTGGCCGTGAAGGTGGCATCGACTCTGACTGGACGTTGATTGATTTGGGCGCAGTTGTCGTCCACATGATGACGCCGCAAGCACGTGAGTTTTATGACTTAGAAGGCCTATGGTCATCACCTGAGCAGTTGGCTGAGCTGGTTGCTACGCCGCGCGAAAAGAAAACTGCAGGTCGTCGTAACAAAAACAAATAAGCTTGTCAGTGACGATATTCGTTCAAGATTAAGAAACGCTACACCAAAAAGACCAGAATACTTATTCTGGTCTTTTTTTATGTAAATTTTATGGTGATGAACCAGTATAATCAGATACATCATTGAGTACAGATAAGCTCATTTCGTATTAGTATTTATTAGCCACTAAAATTAAACCGCCAAAATTAAGCCGCCTTAGCCTATTCATTCTACTTATTAGGAAACCATATGAGCGCAGAATCGATTACGTCACCACCTGAGCAAACCTTAACAGATTTTAACCAAGACTTGCCCCTACATATCGCTACCCTCACTTGTGTTCGCGCTGGTAAGTCTATGCCATTCGCCCGTGAAGAAATGAGCGCCATTGATAAAGCACCTATCAAATCTCCTGTCGCCGTCAACTTTATGGGCTTAACCACTGATGAACAGGCCGATCGTAAGCATCATGGTGGCCCATTAAAAGCCGTGCATCAGCTAGCGCCTGCGACGTATGAAAAAATCAATGCAGAGTTCGGTTTAAAAGTTCGCGTCGGTACGCTAGGAGAAAACCTTACGACTGAAGCTGTCGATGGTTTGCCTGAAATGACCGAATCTACCGTTTGTATTGGTGATATTTTTCAATACGGAGGAGGCTTTGAAAACGGTTTAGATACTAGTAATGATGGTGCTAGCGTTCAACTACGGATTGTCCAACCACGCCGCCCTTGCTACAAAATCAACGATCAAATTGGACAATTTACCAAAGTACCAAATATCGCGGCATGGGTCAGCAAGCAAGGTATCTCTGGCTGGTACTTCCAAGTCGTCCGTGATGGCATTATAGACGCTGATTTACCCGTATATTTGGTTGAGCGCCCTTATCCGTTTGCGACATTAGAGACGCTATGGCAATTGGCAAACTCAAAAGAAAAGTTTGATACCAGTGTGATTGAACCGTGGCTCGCGATTGACTGTTTAGAGGACAGTTGGAAAAAGGTTCTGGCTAAAAAAATCCAACAGGATTGAAAAGGTAACACTCAACAAAAACCTTTAATATGACTTTTCTATTTATAAAAGATAGCCACTACCCTGCGTAATGGCGTCACAAGGTTTTTCATGTTCTATATCAGCTCCATAATAAACACTCTCTCCTTCTCTATGTTTAATCGTGAAGGAGTACTCCATGAGTGAAAAGACAGAAAGTATCAGCTACCTACAAGCGATAGCGATTAGCGTCGGTGCGATTATCGGCTGGGGTGCGTATGTCATGCCAGGCGATTTGTTTTTACCGCAGTCACAGTTATTAGGCTCTTCTGTCGCTATTATTATCGGTACTTTAGCCATCTATATGGTTGCGCGTGCCTATATTAATTTGCTGACCCAAACACCAGAGAACGAGTCAGGCGGTATCTATTGGATTGAAAAATATATCAATCGCAAGCATGCCTATATTTATGGTTGGGGCGTTACGATAGGCTATATATCTATTATCGCGCTTAATATATCAGCCGTCGCTTTGCTACTGCGCTACCTGTTACCTAGCGGCTTACAATTAGGTTATCTGTATACGATTGCTGGTTGGGAAGTCTACGCCAGTGAAGTGTTTCTATGCAGCGCGGCTATTATTTTGTTCAGTTATATCAATCTAAAAGGCGTACGAGTCGGCGCAAAAATCCAACTCTATATCGCCCTCTTTATGATTCTATCAGTCACCGCGCTGTTTTTTGCCTCACTTTGGATGACACCAACGAGCCAAGCATTTTTGCCAACTGATATGTCTAGCAGCTCTATCACCAGTCTGGCATGGTTACCTATCTTGGCCGTTATGCCGTGGGCGTATGTTGGTTTTGAGACCACACCGCAGATTTCAAAAGCCATTAGTGATTCAAAAACCAAGACCAAAAGCATTATCCTAATTTCACTTATCGCCGGTGTGTTGTTTTACTTTTTAATCAACTACTTTACCGCGCTGAACATGAGCTTTGACTATCAAGCGATTAAAGACAGCCACTGGGCGACAGGTGAAGGCATAGACAATCGGATTGGTAGCATCGGTATCTGGCTGCTATCGATCGCTATGATTGGCTCGATAATGAGCGGTATCAACGGCTTTATATTGTCATCGGTTAAGCTCTTAGAATCTATGGGCGACACGTCATTATTGCCCAGTGTATTTACAGATAAACACAACCAATTTAGTAAGCAAAAAACCGTTATATTGATATGTTTGGTGTGTCTACTCTCTCCTTGGCTGGGTAGAAACTACCTACTCGATATTGTGACAATGGCATCCTTGGGTATTACGGTTGGCTTCGCTTATGTCACTACCGCCGACCTCATCAATGAGCGGAAAAAAAAACAAGCGGGTTTGCTAAATTATCTCTCTGTATTAATTAGTGCGGTCTTTATATCGCTATTGCTGCTACCATTTTCACCAGCGGCGCTGTCATTCAATGCTTATGTCTTGCTAGGATTCTTTATTCTGCTTGGGGCAATTGGTTATAAAAGAATCGCAATTAATCCTAATGTTAATCCTAATGTTAATCCTGACATTAATTAACGGCAAGCAGCACTTACTTGTTATGCAAAATAAACATCAAACGCAAAAGAAGCTATAACCGCAACCCTTCCCATACAGAGCATTTCATGGCAAAAAATATTTTCTCGATGGCATTGGCATCAGTATTAATATCATCCTCTATGCTATCGCTCGTTGGCTGCGTATCAACGACAGCGCCGCGTTATGTCATCGACAGCGATAGCTACCAAGCGACTGGCAAAAGCCAGCGCATAAAAACCATCGTCCTACACTATACGGTCTCAGATAACGAGCGCTCGATAAAGACATTGACCACGGGCAATGTGAGCGCGCACTATCTGGTCTTGGACAAGGACGATGATAAAATCTATAACCTCGTGCCAGAATCTGAGCGCGCGTGGCATGCAGGCGACGGTGGCTTTTCAGGTCGAACCATCCTCAATGATACGTCTATTGGCATCGAAATCGTCAACGCAGGGATCAAGCCTGAATATCGAGACGCGCTAAAGAATGGCAATATGGATTACCATCCTTATGAGCATTATGTGGCGTTTGATGAATTGCAGATTAAAAAAGTTGCGGAGCTGGTGCAAGATATCGCCGCGCGCTATGATATCTCACCCAAAAACATCATCGGTCATGCAGATATGGCACCCTCGCGCAAGATCGACCCGGGTGCCAAATTCCCATGGGAGCGACTGTATAAAGAGTATGGTATCGGCGCTTGGTATGATGAAGCGGACAAGCAAGAAATTATGAATCGGCGTACCTTGGTCGCGCCAAGCGTGCAGGAGATCAAGCAAGCTTTTCGCAAATACGGCTATCAAATCAATAATAGCGACGAGTGGGACAGGCCCAGTCGCGATGTCATCTATGCGTTTCAACTGCATTTCAGACCGCAGCAGCCAACGGGTAATATGGATAGCGAAACCTATGCGATATTGCAGGCGCTCAATATGAAGTATGCTAGTCGGGATGACTTCTACTAAAATTAGGTATTAGCCATTAATAACCAATAATCCATCCATAACAACAATGAAAAAGGAAATACTATGAGCACCCTATTTAGTGTCAATTTAAATAAACTCGCCTTAATCAGAAACTCTCGCGGCACAGATTATCCCAATCTGCTGTACTTCGTAAAGAAACTCATTGATCTGGGTGTCAAAGGCTTTACTGTGCATCCGCGACCTGATGAGCGTCATATCAGATACCAAGATGTCTATGATATCAGTGCCTTTTTAAAAGATTATAAAGACATCGAGTTCAATATCGAGGGCAACCCGAACGAGCAGTTTTTAACCCTGATTCGTGAGGTCAAACCGCATCAATGTACCCTCGTGCCCGACAGCGAAGACCAACTGACCTCCGATCATGGCTTTGACATCATCAAACATAAAGATATGCTGTCAGCGTTGAGTCATGAGCTGCAAGGGTTTGGCACACGCTGCGCGGTATTTATCGATCCTGATATCGAACAAATAAAAGCAGTCATCGACAGCGACGTGCAAACGATCGAGATGTATACCGAAGAATGGGCGCGCGCTTACAGTAATAATAAGAGCGATGACAATATTGACTTCGATGAGGTCAAGCAACGCTTTAGCGACTGTATCAATCTCGCCAGTGACAATGGCATTCGCGTCAATGCCGGTCATGATTTAAATTTAGAGAATTTAGCCGAGCTACTCAGTCTTGGTAATATCGCTGAGGTGTCTATCGGTCATGCGTTTACGATTGAATCACTAGAGCAAGGCATGGATAATGTGGTGCGTCAGTATTTAGACATCTGTGCTTAACTCGTATCCATAAGCAAATAATTTGGCTCTATCAACAAACCCTAAGCAAACGCCAATAATAGTAAAAAAGGAATCTTTATGTATCAAGCCTTTCAAAAACATCTACAACAAGAAATCAGCGATATCCGCGACGCAGGTCTGTATAAAAACGAGCGCGTTATCACCTCTCCGCAAGATGCGCTCATCACGATCGCCGACGGCCGTGAAATGCTGAATTTCTGTGCCAATAATTACCTTGGATTGTCTGACCATCCTGAAATCAAAAAAGCGGCTATAGAAGCCATTGAAGACTCAGGTTATGGCATGTCATCGGTACGTTTTATTTGTGGTACGCAAGATTTGCATAAGCAATTAGAGGCCGCGATTTCCAAGTTTTTTAATACCGAAGATACGATTCTTTATGCGGCCTGTTTCGATGCCAATGGCGGTGTCTTTGAGCCACTGCTGACCAGTGAAGATGCCATTATTTCTGATTCGTTAAACCATGCTTCAATCATCGATGGTGTGCGCCTGTGTAAAGCCGCGCGTTATCGCTATGCCAATGCGGATATGCAAGATTTAGAGACTCAGCTGCAAGCGGCACAAGCACAGCGTTTTCGTTTGATTGTCACCGATGCCGTGTTTTCAATGGATGGTAATGTGGCACCGATGGATGAGATTTATGCATTGGCACAAAAATATGATGCCATGATCATGATTGATGAGTGTCATTCAGCAGGCGTGGTCGGTCGCACGGGTGGCGGCGTGACTGAATTGTTTGATCTGCGCGGTGATATTGAGCTGATCACGGGTACTTTGGGCAAGGCATTTGGCGGCGCGATTGGCGGCTTTACGACGGGTAAAAAAGAAATGGTTGAGATGCTGCGTCAACGCTCACGCCCGTATCTGTTTTCAAACTCCATTCCACCCATGATCGCGGCCGCTGGGTTAAAAGCGTTTGAGATGCTAGCAGAGGACAATACCCTACAAGACAAACTGCATGAAAATACCGCCTATTTTGTCAAGCAAATGCAAGATGCGGGCTTTGATATCAAGCCTACCGAATCGGCCATTTGTGCAGTGATGCTCTATGACGCCAATGTCTCGCAACAAATGGCAGAGGCACTGCTTGAGGAAGGCATTTATGTGATTGGCTTCTTTTACCCTGTCGTCCCTAAAGACGAGGCGCGCATTCGTGTCCAGCTTTCTGCCGCCCATACGCGCGAGCAGCTCGACCAGTGTATCGCCGCCTTTATCAAAGTCGCCAAGCAAATGAAGGTGATTGATTAAGCGTCGTTCGATAGTTATCTAGATTCAACCATGAAATGCAACACCGTTAAATAAGAGAAAAGTATGAAAGCACTGGTTAAAGCCCATGACAAAAAAGGCATCTGGATGCAAGACGTGCCAGAACCGACCGTCGGCATCAATGACGTAAAAATTAAAATTAAAAAAACCGCCATTTGTGGGACAGATTTGCACATTTATAAGTGGGATGAATGGTCACAAAACACCATCAAGACGCCGATGATTATCGGACATGAATACGTCGGTGTTATTAGTGAAATGGGCGATGGCGTCAAGCATCTGGAGGTGGGCGACCGCGTCACAGGCGAAGGTCATATCGCTTGCGGGCATTGCCGCAACTGCCGCCGTGGTAAGCTACATGTGTGCGAAAACACTATCGGCGTGGGCGTTGACCGCGATGGCGCGTTTGCCGAATATTTGGTGATCCCTGCCGATAATGTCATCAAACTCGATGAGCGTATCAGCGATGAGATGGCCGCCATTATGGACCCTTTTGGTAATGCCACTCATACTGCCCTTTCATTCCCTGTACTGGGTGAAGATGTGCTGATTACGGGTGCAGGGCTGATTGGTTCCATGGCAACGGCGATTTGCCGCTTTGCTGGGGCGCGTAATATTGTGGTCAGTGATATCAGCGATTATCGCCTAGAGCTTGCCAAAAAAATGGGCGCGACGATGACCATCAACCCAGCCAAAGGTGAAACCATTGAAGGCGCTATCGATACGTTAAAAATGCACGGCTTTGATATCGGGCTTGAGATGTCAGGCTCGCCTCAAGCCTTTGATTCAATGATTAGCAATATGTATAACGGTTCTAAAATTGCGCTCTTGGGTATTTTACCCAACACCACTACGGTGGATTGGAGCAAGATTATCTTTAAGGCGTTAACCCTAAAGGGTATTTATGGACGTGAGATGTGGGAGACGTGGTATCAGATGGAGCAAATGCTGATTAGCGGTATTGATTTGACACCAATCATTACCCATCGCATGCACATTGATGACTTTCAAGAAGGCTTTGATATCATGGAAAGTGGGCAATGCGGTAAGGTGATTTTAAGCTGGGATTGATTTTGGCGATTCAGCATTTAAAGAGTCGTGGTTAGGGTTTACATTGTCACGACTGATAAAACGGCACTGATTTCAGTGCCGTTTTTTATAGGGTAAAAATCATATGAGGGATAAACTATGGGCGATTCTGAAGCCGATAAACTTGAAAAATATTTAGCAGGAAAAGCCAAGCAAGATCAGGAAAAAGAGCAAGCGTCTGAGCCGCTTTCTGCTTATGATGCTTGTGTGCTAAAGGAAAGTGCTAAAATTCATGAGTTGATAGCTGAGGCTCAGAAGGATTTGAAAGATAAGTAGCTGGATAGAGATATATTCTAAACAAAGCTATCTTATCAAGTTTCTTTAAATAGTTTAGTTTTGCAAATTACTGCAGAAATTGTCTGTTGCGAACTACTGATTTAAATACTTGTATACTATCTGTTGATATTTCTGGTTTAAAGTATTTTAATAACATCCAAAGAAGGCAATAGTGAAGTCATATGGCGTTCAAAGAATCTCTTCTAGCAAGCCATTGAGTATGTTCTCTTGAAAACGCATTCTCACAATCTGATATAAACTCTGGAAAGTCATCAAAATCAATACTTTTGATACGCTCCCTCATTTCAACTTCTATATCTGCAATTTCCTGTGCAGTGAGAAGGTATGCAGTATTGAGTTCGTTGAATCTTTTAGTCTGTAACCAAGTAAAAGAAAAAGCAGATAACAACAAACAAATATCTATTGGGTAGTATTCAAAATCTGGATAAGCTGCTCTTATAATAGAGAAAACCAAGGCTAAAACCAAAAACACAACTATGACAAAACTCCAAAACTTACTTCTCGCACCATTATACTTTGCTTTTGCAAAATACCATTTCTTTTGAGATATTATTCGTTCTTCTAGGTAATACTCAGCTCTTTCCTGAAGTGTAAGACCCCTAATTTCATTCATCTTATCGGATATAACTATCAGTTCATTATTGTTAGGGACTAAATTCTGAAAAACTGATCTATGCTCGTTTCTGACACTACTAATCTTATTAGTAAAGTCAGCTTTAACTTCCCTTTCACTTATAAAGTTATGGACAAATGGCTCACCCCCAATGATATATTTCCATGTGAGAGACTTAGCAGATTCAGCTAGAGCTCTACTTCTATACCATAATTTTTCCTGTTTTTCAGATACTAATGACCACATAGAAATAACACTTGCTAGAAGTGCCATTATAGAGAGAATTAGGAAAAACTTAGAGTCATTCCCCAAAAGAATAAATGTCGCTGAGAAAGTAGCGATAATGCCATTCACTTTAATTTTATTCAAATAAGATTTTTGACAGCTTATAGAATATTGGTCAGCCATACAAAAAATTGTAGGGAAATCGTTGTTATCCATATAATCACTTATAACCTAGTCTGCTATATATAAAGGGTTCAAAATGCCAATCGTCACTTTCCTCTTTACCAAAATTATCTAGAGCGTGTGCGATTATAGCAGGGGAAAAAGGTAAAAAAACTGCTCCTTTATTCCGCAATATTGGTGGACACAATATTTCGTCAACTTGTCTTTTACCATTGAGGTTAACACCTATTATTCTACAATTTTTTTCGAGCGCAACTTCCATCTCCCACCTTACAAATTTATGCTTTCTTCTAGTATCCTCACCTATCAACGATATAAATGTACTAGACATATTGATTCTTTCTCTAAGCTTTCTCTTAATATAAATTTCATCATTAGAATTAATAGCCTTTATAAGCTGACAATCTATAAAGTTAAAATCAAATTTAGAGTTCTTCTTCCATGCTTGCATCATTCTATAGTAATGAATATCAGTATTGCTAAAACCTACAAATGCTCTTGAGTAGCTCATATATTGTGTCCCATATTTTTATGATTTTTTGAACTCCATTTCTTACTTAGTAATAAAGTTCAATAAGCGATATAGCTATTTGATATTCGTAAAATTAGATTCTTAGCCCAACTGCAAGTTACTGATACTAAATTTAATTCCAAGCTTATACTACTTTGTAGAATAAAGTAAATATTTAGGAAGGTTGAACGAGAAACTTGGTTATTCAAACTCACAATATCCCTACGGAGGCGCGATTTAGCCCCGACTGTAGCGGTATCCTGCTGGTTTGGGCGAGTTGCGATGGCTAGGTTTTGGGGTGTCGACGCGAAGCAAGCGACGACCCAAACCGTAGCCAGCGCCGCGCCCAGACTGGCAGATACAAGCGGAAGGCGGGAAATAGCTCAATTATTTATAAAAAACGTTATATCTTACTCAGCTCTTTTAACGCAGATAGCGCCTGCTCCGCCTTATCATCCGATACAAATATATGATCATGATAATAGGCAGCGATCACATTGGCACTGATACCTTTTGAGGTCAGTTTGGTTGCTATTGCTGCGGTTAGACCGACCGCTTCTAGGCTTGAATGCACCGTCAAAGTGATTTGCCGAAATACGCCCTCATACTGTAAACCCGCCTCATCAGCTTTTTCTTTTGTCAAAACCAGAGTCAGCCCTTCTGTCTCTATAAACGTCGCGATTGGCGCTAAGTTTACGTATTCAGCCAGCTGCCCTGTGACGGTACAAAACACGAATAAATCATCAACCAATGCTGGCTGCATAGAACCCAATAGCTCATTGATATCTGTAATTCCTGACATTTTATTCTTCCTTATTTTGCCTGATTTTAATCTTTGTCCACCACAATTTTAGCATGGGTGTCATTACCTATACTTGTGAAAACACGGTATAAACGCTAACCCTTATCTCCAAACACTCAACTCTTAAACACAAAAAAAGTGAGCCGAAGCCCACCTTTTTTATTATCTAAGATTAATTCAAATTTTCCTAGCGCAACCAAGCTCGGGCATTGCGGAACATACGCATCCACGCGCCGTCTTCGTCCCACTCTTCTGGTTTCCAGCTATGGTTATAGGCTTTTAGGTTACGCTCAGGATGCGGCATCATGATGGTGACGCGACCATCAGTGCTACATAGACCAGTGACACCGCCGAGCGAACCGTTTGGATTGAGCGGATATGTCTCGGTTGGATGACCTTGGCTGTCGACATAACGCATCGCAAGCTGACCGTGTTTAGCCATACCGTCGATTTCTGTGTTGTCTAGCGTGGCGTAACCTTCTCCATGCGCCACCGCGATTGGCAAGATGCTGTCTTGCATACCTTTGAATAGGATAGACTTGGTACGCTCGACTTTCACGTTGACCGTACGCGCTTCAAAACGAGCCGATTGGTTGGCGATGAAGCGTGGGAAGTTGTCTGCACCTGGGATGAGGTCTTTTAACTGAGCCATCATCTGACAACCGTTACAGACACCCAAGCTAAAGGTATCTGGACGGGCGAAGAAGCGGACAAACTGCATGCGTAGCTCGTCATGGAACAAGATAGAGTTCGCCCAGCCAGAGCCTGCACCCAGTACGTCACCATAACTAAAGCCACCACAAGCGACCAGACCGTCGAAGTCACGTAGATTGATGCGACCACTGAGTAGATCACTCATGTGTACATCGACCGCTTCAAATCCTGCTTGGGTAAAGCCTGCTGCCATTTCCGTCTGACCGTTGACGCCTTGCTCACGCAAGATAGCGACTCTTGGTTTATTCTCACGACTAGCTAAGTATGGTTCTTCTACTTTTTGATTGAGATCAAAGTTTGGCGCAGCGATTAGGCCTTTATGGCTCGCGTCGCTAATCAAATCATACTCTTGCTGTACGCACGCTGGATTGTCACGGCGACGCGCGATTTGATAGCTGACCTGCGTCCACGCTTGCTGTAACTCGCTACGGCTAAAGCGTAGAGTGTCGTCACCCATTAGCATTGGCGTTTGGATCAGCAGGCTATCTTCTTCAGAGCTTTGACCAACGAGGCTTAGCATGTCGCTGACGTTAAATTCTTCTGCCAATTGCATGAGCGCCGCAACGTTTTCTGGCAATACTTGGACAACTGCGCCCAGCTCTTCACTGAACAGTTGACCGAGTAAGTTATCGTCATTTAATGACAGCTTGATACCCTGACGGCTAGTGAACTGCATCTCAGCGATGGTTGCTAGTAAACCACCATCACCGATATCGTGATAAGCGCTGATGACGCCTTGTGCATTGCCCGCTTGGATAAAGTTAAAGAAGTCGATCAAGTCGCTTGGCTGCGCCAAATCTGGGCAATCATTACCCAATTGACTCAGCGTTTGCGCAAGGATTGAACCGCCTAGACGTAATTTTCCTTTAGACAAGTCAATGCGGTAAAACGCGCTATCGCCATTGATTAGCTCAGGGGTTAGTGTTTTTGCTACATCAACGACAGGAGCAAATGCAGTCACGACCAAACTCATTGGTGACACAACTGATTTGTCTTGGTTTTCACCATTGCCATTGTCGTTGTCAGTCCAGTTAGCACGCATCGATAGCGAGTCTTTACCGACTGGGATAGCGATACCCAGTGCTGGGCATAGCTCTTCGCCAACGGCATGTACGGCATCGAACAATGCAGCATCTTCTACGTCATCACCACACGCGGCCATCCAGTTCGCTGACATGGTGATATCAGACAACTGAGCGATACGCGCACCAGCGATGTTGGTAATCGCTTCACCGACTGCGAGTCGTGCCGAGGCTTTTGGACTGATAAGTGCAACAGGCGTACGCTCACCGACACTCATGGCTTCGCCAGTCATTGGCTGACCATCTAGCGCCACTAAGCCAGAAGCCGTCACCGCACAATCTGATACAGGCACTTGATAGCGACCCACATACTGATCACGCACGACCATACCTGTGATAGAACGGTCACCAATGCTAATCAAGAATGATTTGCTAGCGACAGTTGGGTGACGCAATACATCAGTAATTGACTCAGCTAGATTAACATCGCTAAGCTCTAATGCTGGTAACGTGCTTTCGGTACGCTCAAAGCTGCGCTGCATCTTTGGTGTACCGCCGAGTAGTACTTGCATCGGCATATCGACTGGTTGCTCATCCAACAGCTCATCATCAACGATTAGCTGACGGATATCCGTCGCCTCGCCCAAGATGGCATATGGGCAGCGCTCACGGGCACAGATAGCATCGAACTGCTCTTTGCTCTCTGGGCGAATCGCTAGCACATAACGCTCTTGAGCTTCGTTTGACCAGATGGCCATTGGCGACATGCCAGCTTCTAACGATGGAATCTTACGCAAGTTCAGATGCGCGCCCATTTCATGGTCATTGACCAGTTCTGGCATCGCATTAGACAGACCACCTGCCCCTACATCATGTAGTGAGACGATTGGGTTACCGTCTTTACTATTATTACTTACATCGACATCATTACCAGCGAGGGCCCAGCAGCGATCAAGGACTTCTTGGCAACGACGCTCCATCTCAGCGTTATCGCGCTGAACTGAGGCAAAGTCTAAGCCTTCATCAAGGTCACCACTATCGACCGACGATGCGGCACCGCCGCCCAGACCGATTTGCATCGCAGGGCCACCAAGGACGATTAGCAAATCGCCTTTTGTGATTGCATTTTTTTCAATCAGGTTGCGTTTGATATTACCGTAACCACCTGCCAACATGATTGGCTTGTGATAACCGCGCATCTCGCTACCGTCTTTTGCCGCTGAGGTGTCTAGCTGAAAACTACGGAAGTAACCACATAGATTTGGACGACCAAACTCATTTGAGAAGTTGGCTGAACCTAATGGCGCTTCGGTCATGATCTCAAGGCTGGTTGCCATACGATCTGGCGTACCATAATCCTGCGTGCTCAATTGACCTGACTGCTCCCACTTTTCGCTAAGCTCTGGGATATGCAGATGTGACACGTGGAATCCTGTTAGACCAGCTTTTGGCTTACCGCCACGACCAGTCGCGCCCTCATCACGAATCTCACCGCCAGCACCTGTTGCCGCACCAGAATAAGGGGCAATCGCTGTTGGGTGGTTGTGCGTCTCAACTTTCATTAAGATATCGATGTTCTCTTGATGAAAGTCGTAAGGATGGATTGAGTTGGCATCCATCGCGTCAGTTGGAATGGGATAAAAACGCATGCCATCAGACCCTGCCATGACCGCGGCGTTGTCTTTATACGCTGACAAGATGCCTTGTGGGTTCGACTGGTACGTGTTTTTAATCATTTGGAACAGTGATTTTGGCTGCACTTCACCATCGACTGTCCACTGAGCATTAAAGATCTTATGACGGCAATGCTCTGAGTTTGCCTGTGCAAACATCATCAGCTCAACGTCAGTTGGGTTGCGTTTCAACTCATTGACGTACGCATTCATCAGATAGTCGATATCTTCACTTGATAACGCAAAACCGAACTCTGTATTAGCTGATTCTAGTGCTGACTGACCTTGTCCGATCACGTCGATATGATTCAATGAGGCTGGCGCTTGATCGTCAAATAATTTGCTGACATCGCTCAAGTCATAAACCAAGCTCTGAGTCATACGGTCAAACAATAACTGCTCGGCGTCTACTGGTAGTTTTTCGCCTACGTCACCATCAATTGTTAACGTATAAACGACAACACGCTCAACACGATTGATCTCGATTTCACAGTTATTAAAGATATCTGTCGCTTTACTTGCCCATGGTGATATCGTACCAAAACGTGGCCCAACGATGACTTGTAGTTGGTTGTCTTGCGGCGCATTTAGCGTTGCTGACTGGTCAACCGCCAGTAGATCTAGCGCTTTTTTATGTTCATCACCAGATAGCTCTCGTGATAGCACATACACTTGCTGTGTACTTATTTGACTGACATTTAGCTCGGTTTTTTGCTGAAACTGACTGATGAGTTGCTGCGTCTGAAAATCGGTAAGAAACGGTTGTCCGGCGATGGTCATCATAAAGGCATAATCCGTAAGATCAAGGCATCTCTGCCATGCTAAGTAAATGGTCTGGGTATTATAACAAGAAGACCTGTAATAAGCAGGTCTAAACCAAGATAAATTGCCGATAAGTTGCGTTCTATCGCGACTTACTATTTGCGAATCGATAATTCAAAAAAGTAGGTTTTTAAGTCGTTTTTGAATAATTCATCGAAAAATAGAACACTCAAATCATAGAACACTCAAATCTACGCTGTCACAATTTTTACCTAACCTTCATATTCCTTACAAACACTCACATCGCATTACTGGGAACCTATATAAATGTAGGGTGACAAGTCGGTATTCTAGTCTCAGTTGTTAAGGCGACGATGACGTTTAACTTTTATATATATTTAAGGGTTAAACATATCTAGCCTGAAGAAAAATTACTATAAATAATCAACTGTTCAATTCGGCTAATTAAAACAATGCTATATAAGCTCAATTAAAACACTATAAAAAAGGAAATTTATTATGAGTAGACAAGACCATATCGATAAAGTACAAGAGCTGGTAAAAGAAGTGAAATTTGCCATGATGACTACTCGTACTCATGAAGGCCATTTACATGCCTGCCCAATGACCACTAGCGAGACAAGTATTGGCGCAAAAGAGATTTGGTTTATTGGTGATAAGACTACCGAAACCATCAAAGATATTGAAAAAGATCCACAAGTGAACTTGGCCTATGTCAGTCAAGATTCAAAAGATTATGTCTCAATTAACGGTAAAGCAGAATTGGTCGAAGACCAAGAGAAGCTAGACGAGCTATGGTCGCCAATTTACAATGCGTTTTATGAACAAGGTAAAGAAGATCCAAATGTCCAGTTAATCAAAGTCGTCCCACATGGTGCAGAATACTGGTTAAGCGGTAGCTCAGTAGTTAATATGTTTAAGATGACTACTGCTGCAGTAATGGATGGTAAGAAAGCGACCAACTTAGGTGAAAACAATTCAGTGACACTATAAGTTGTCTGAATTTAAGCAGTAAAAACAAAAACGCCAGTGGCTAATGCGACTGGCGTTTTTATTGTCTAAATTTTGAGCTTATTGTATTTGTCTTATGGAATTATCCGCTTTGCTTTAAATAAGGCCAAGCAGCTTTTAGATAAATCATCATCGACCATAAGGTAAGTATCACAGCAGCAACCATTAATACATAACCGATAGTTTCAAGCGACTGCCAATTAAGCAGTAGTACGGTAATCGCTACCATCTGGAACGTAGTTTTTAATTTGCCAACATAAGATACGGCGACGCTAGTGCTCTTACCTAGCTCTGCCATCCATTCGCGTAATGCAGATACTGCGATTTCACGCGAGATAATGACGATAGCCGCTATTGCCATAATGATATTAGGGTGCCACTGTACGAGAACGATGAGCGCTACAGCTACCATCAATTTATCAGCAACAGGGTCCAAAAAGCGACCAAAGGCTGACATGACATTAAGTTTACGAGCAAAATATCCATCAAGCCAATCGGTAATTGCGGCAATAATAAAGACGCCGGTCAATAATAAATGGCGCAACAAACTATCGCTAAACTCGCTCATCCCAACGCGCGCAATGACATTGTCTGAAATCGCAGGCATACCAATACCCATGGCTGGCGGCCAATAAGCAATCGCGACAAATAGCGGAATCATCAAGATACGCGCAATCGTAAGGTTGTTAGGCAAGTTAAAAATACTCTTGGTATTTTGCGAACTTGGCGGTTCTTCCTGCGTATGCAAATGCGTGCTGTCAGTCATGGCAAACCCAGTTTAATATGAACATAATAATGGCAGATAGCTTAGCATTTTTCGGACAAGGCGTCATGCCATCTCTGCAGCGATTAAGTTATCAAAGGTATCAAGATCGACTAGATGCCCTCCTATCGACATAAGGTATTGAAATTATTGGAAGCCTTTATCAATGATTGCATCATAAAGCTCCGCTACTTACTCTAAATATCAGTGCTTCATACAAGTCTTGGCGTCTTTTGGATTTTTACAACGTAATATACTGTAACCAAAATCGCCAGACAGCACTCAATTGCGCTATCATAGCGACTGTACCAGAACACTTGTACACTTAAATCAGTAAATATTAATAGCTAAGTAAATATCTCCACCTATTGTATTGATAATTATTACCCTTATAAATAACAGTAGAGAGCACCAATAATTACAACAACTCTTGACCACGGCCTGTGTAGCTAATACATGACCCGTTTTCCTCAGCCCACAGTACCTCCTCTGTGGGCCTTTTTTTGCCTACGTTTTGCTAAATGTCGAGTTTTTATACTTTCCAAATATCGCTTAAACACTAGCTTTAAAATAAGCCTCAGTTCTAAACAATGCAAAATAATGAGCATGGATATTACGCTTACTGAGTTTGCATGATTGCTTTAACAGTTTGCTGCGCCATTCGATAGCAGCTTTCAATATTACCTTTTGCACACCAGTCACCACTGACGATCCACTGCTTAGTTGCATCGATTAAGATGCCCAACTCTTCAGTATCCTTATTTACAATAGTAGCTGCATAGCGCCAACGATGACAATCTGTTTGGCTAGGTGCGCTGTCTTCATTCCAGTTCAATGCTTGTTTTGCCGCCTGTAATAACTGTTCTTTTACCAACTCAATATCATCATCGACGTGGGATTCTGACCAGTCATTACGTGCATGAATGGTGACACTTGGTAGTAGTTCACCATGAGCAGGCTTTTTATGCTCAATGAATATCCTATCAAGAATAGCGCTATTTAAATAAGCGACATCCCATTGCGGTGCTAGTTGGCCATTTAATGTTTCAGGTAGCTTTTGCACATCATCCCAACCAAGCATCAGCGTATAGCAGGCTTGCATTTGCGGTTTAGTAATTTTGTCTTGTTGAGCAAAACCGCTATCTGCCATTAGCTCTAATGCCTGACCATTTGGCGCTGTGTAAATAACCCAATCAAACCAACCCAGACTGGCTCCAGTTTCGTCAAATAGCTCAGTTTGCTTACTGTTTTGATTAAAAGTTTGATTAAAAGTTTGATTATGAGTCTGGTTCTGGCTCTGATGCTGAGACTGCTGCGGGTTTTGATGGTGCAAATACTGAGCAAGCGGTGCGACACGGGTCTTAAATACTATGGTCGTATGCTTAAGCGCGGCAGCCAATTCACGGCCCCAACTGGTCATTTTTGGTGTGCTGATATATCGTGCATGCACTGCATCCCATTGCTCCTTGCTTTGGATATTAGGCGACTGACCATTGTCACTTGCTGGCGTTAACTCAATCATTTCAGCACACCATGGCTGCAGCAACCCTGTATCTAACCAAGGCGCGATAAACTGTTGAAAGTCAGCAGTTTTCGCAGTAAAAAACTGCGCACCGAATGACCATTGCCAGTTTTTATTAGTATTACTATCGCTGCGATAGCGGGTCGCTAAACGGCCTACACTGCGTGATTTTTCAAAGATAGTGATTTGCGGGGTGTTAGATGACGAGCCTGTCTGGTTTGAAGCACGCTCTAATAGTGTTGCGGTAAGCAATCCAGTTAAGCCTCCACCGATGATGGCGATTTTTGGGGCGGATAGAACAGTTGAGCACGAAGCATGATCAGTCATGATGACAGTAGACCTTATAAAGTATTTATGAGTCGCTACTATATTAATTAGTTAGTCTAGTAAGTACCGAGTGGCTCGTCAATTAATCCTCAATTAAAATGGTAGCGATGTTGTCTTGTTAGCATTATTGAACCTTCAAAATGCGCCAATATCAATATCGTCTACGTAAAAAAGCCATGCTATTCTCGATAACATGGCTCTTATTCAACTTTGATATGTAAATATTAATGGCTAGTATTGAATAACTATCCTTAATACTGCAGGTTCGTTATCAGACTGACTTACTCTCCACGACCCGCTTTTACTTCTTCGACTAAGTCATTAATTACCGAGCTATCGGCAAGCGTAGATAGGTCGCCCAGTCCCACATATTGCCCTGCTGCAAGGTTACGCAAGATACGGCGCATGATTTTTCCTGAGCGCGTTTTTGGTAGTGCATCGACCATATAGATGGCATCTAAAGTCGCAATTGGTCCAATCTCGGCACGCACATGACGTTTTAGTTCTGCCTTTAGATCGTCAGTTTTTTCTTCACCTGACTTTAGAATGATAAATGCACAGATACCTGTACCGCGTATCTCATGCGGCATACCGACGATCGCAGCTTCAGCAGTTGCAGGATGCGCAACCACGGCGCTTTCAATCTCTGCTGTGCCCAAGCGATGCCCTGCAACGTTAAGTACATCGTCGACACGACCGGTAATCCAGTAATGCCCATCTTCATCACGTTGAGCGCCATCACCCGTGAAATAATGACCCGGATAATCGCTAAAGTAGGTTTTCAAAAAGCGTGGATGGTCATTGTAGATAGTACGCATTTGCCCTGGCCAACCGCTACTGATCACCAAGTTGCCTTCTGCTGGGCCTTCTAAAATCGCACCATCGCTATCAACGACTTCTGGTTTGACACCATATAGTGGTGTCATAGCAGCGCCCGGTTTGAGATCAACCGTACCTGGTATTGGCGCCATCAAGATACCACCAGTCTCGGTCTGCCACCATGTATCGACGATAGGACATTTGCCATCACCGACGACATTGTAATACCAGTCCCACGCTTCTGGGTTGATCGGCTCACCGACCGACCCTAGCAGACGCAAACTAGAACGATCCGACTCTCGAACGAAGGCGTCGCCCTCTTTCATCATCGCGCGAATGGCTGTCGGTGCAGTGTATAGGATAGTCACGTCATGCTTATCGATAATATGACCGATACGTGCCCATGTTGGATGCTCTGGTACACCTTCAAACATTACCGTTGTCGTGCCATTAGCCAGTGGTGCATAGGTTGAGTACGTGTGGCCAGTAATCCAGCCCACATCTGCCGTACACCAATAGACGTCATCTTCTTTGATATCAAAAACATCACGGAACGTTGAGATAGCATAGGTAATATAGCCGCCTGTAGTATGCACTACACCTTTTGGCTTACCTGTCGAACCAGAGGTATATAATAAGAATAGCGGGTCTTCGGCGTTCATGACTTCAGGCTCACAGATCTCTGATTGACCATCGACCAAATTGTGATACCACACATCACGGCGGCCACTCATCGGTATAGAGTTACCCGTACGATGAACGACGATGACTTTTTCGACACTCTCAGTACCATCCATATCGAGTGCGTGATCGACGTTGGCTTTAAGCGGTGTGTGCTTACCGCCGCGTAACCCTTCGTCAGCGGTAATAACAACTTTTGAGCGACTGTCTATCAAGCGATTGCCCAGACTCTCGGCAGAAAAACCACCAAACACCACTGAATGCACCGCACCAATACGCGCACATGCCAGCATCGCTACCATGGCTTCCGGTATCATCGGCATATACAAGGTTACGCGGTCACCTTTTACAACGCCAAGCTTGCGCAATGAATTACCTAAGCGGCAGACAGCTTCATGCAATTCTTTAAAAGAAATAATTTTGTGCAGTGAAGGGTGATCACCTTCCCAAATTATAGCGGGTTTGTATGGGTTTTCTTCGAGGTGACGATCAAGACAGTTGACTGAAATGTTCAGCTCACCATCTTCAAACCACTTGATGCGAAAATCATCTAAGTCATAATTGACGTTACTGACCTTAGTCGGTTTTTTTATCCAGTCGATTAGCTCAGCACGCTTTCCCCAAAAAGCATCAATTGCTTCGGCTGATTCGATAGATTGCTGGTAGTCTGTAAGGTACTTATCAGGTGTGGTATTGGCAGCAGCCATAAACTCGGCTGAGATAGGAAATGATTTCTGAGTCATAGTGTTGGGTCCCTTTTAATTATTATGACCTACATGGATAAACGTCTATGACGCGCCCCATGTAAGCGATAAGAGTCATCTTCCATAATGTGTGACACTCATCGTTAGTTTGACAAATAAGCGTGACGGTTGCAAGACATCAAAAGCCAAACATAACAATTTCACTGTACATCTGTATGTTTAGGCACAAATAATCCAGTTGCTATAAGCGAAATTAACTCAGCATTCTAGTCAATTTCTATTGTTTGTAACTCATGGCTTACTTTGTATTGAGAAGGAGCTTGTACTTATAAATAATCATAAAATAGTTAAAATATGAAATTATTACCAAGCCCAAAGCGTATAAACGACACAAGCCATACTTGTGTATGGCTTGCTGCTATTGAAACCTCACTGAACGCCTAGGACGTATTATTTAAGCTGCGTTACTGTTTTCCATTGACCATTTTGTACTTGCGACAAGTAAATATCATTAATCGCGACATGGCTCTCAGGCGTGATGGCAACTGTAGATCCTGTGACGCCATCGACAAAACTGACAGTCTCAAGACCCTTGTTGAAAGTGTCAGCATTTAGGTCAGGACCTGCTGCGGTTAGACCGTCAACGGTTACTTTAGCGGCTAGATAACCAAGAATAGCACCTGCTGATACTTCCTCCCCTGTGGCTTTTTCAAACTTCTCAACCCAAGCTTTAGTCTCAGGTTCATTCGCTCTTAGTGCCAAATCATTATAGTAAGACACAGAATATAGGCCTTCACTTGCGCCGCCTGGTGCCGCTGCAACTGCAGGGTGGAAACCAGTGACAGGAGCGATAAATTTCACATCACTCCAACCCATAGCGTTTGCTGTACCGACTGCCGTGATAGCGCCGCGAATGGTTAGAGATAAGGCAATAAGCTCACATTTAGCGTCTTTTAACTTGGCCATTGCCCCAGCAAAGTCTGTTTCATCAGGACGATGTGAGCTGGACTGAACTAGGGTGACGTTAGGATTGTTATCGCTGATATCTTTAGCCGCTTCATTGGTCTCTTCACCATAGTCTGATGGGATATACATGACACATAAATTGTTAACTTTGTTTTCGGCAATAAGATACTCCATGCCTAACTTTATTGAATCATAATAAGTACTACCAGCGGTATAGCGACGATTGAAATCCCCTTCTTCTTGCATAGCCCGAGCAAAAGTGAGCGGCATGATGCTAGGAACGTTGGCACGATCCATAATAGGAAAACTCGCTAAGTTGTGCGGTGTGCCAAGCGACATCAGCATAGCAAACACTTTATCACGGCTGACCAGTTTGTTCGCAGACTGTACGGCCTTTGGTACTTGATAAGAATGGTCCTCGACAATGTAACGAATCTTTCGTCCATTGACGCCGCCTGCCGCATTCACCTCATCAAAATACATATTGGCTGCGGCGACTGCAGGATTACCAAATCCAGCAAACGGACCGGATAGATCGTTTGCACCGCCTAAGATAATCTCAGTATCGGTCACGCCTTGTACTGGCATATCACTTGTAGAAGTAGATGTAGCAGCCTCAGTATCAGTGCCCGTCGCTGCGGTCGTTTCTGGATCACTACACCCTACTAGACCCATCGTACCGACCGTGAGTGCTAGTAGCGTCGTCTTGAATGTCCATTTCATTGCCTTTCTCCTTGCGACTCAGTCGCTGTTAGTTTGATGCTCTTGAGATTAATACTTTCGAGGTTGAGACGATTTCAAAAAAGCTGAACGGTGCTAAACTAAACTGTATTAAAGAGCTAGATCAGTACATAGAGTCGATGAGAGCATGATGCTTTTTCTCAACCAAGTTTCTTTTCAATTTCATCGTCGCGGTCAATTCATCATCTTCAGGACTGAGCAGCACATCTATAAGTCTGAATTGCTTTATGGTTTCTACCTGAGCTAGGGTCTCATTAGCAGACTGTACGACATCATCTATCAAAGCGATGACTTCTGGCGCGTGACACAACGAGCGAAAATCAGAAAACATCACTTGATTGTCTTGTGCATATTTTTCGACGTTTTCTTGATCTATCATGATCAGACAAGTCAAATACTTCCGTTTATCACCAATGACAACTGCATCTGAGATATAAGGTGAGAATTTAAGTTTACTTTCAATCGCAGCTGGTGTGACGTTCTTGCCGCCTGCGGTGATAATGATGTCCTTGATGCGACCCGTGATAAATATATAACCGTCTCTTATCTCGCCGACATCGCCCGTATGTAGCCAGCCATCACGTAAGTCCTCAGCGGTTTTTTCTGGCTTATTCCAGTAACCTGCAAACACGTTAGCGCCTTTTACGAGTATCTCCCCATTGTCGGCGATACGGACTTCAGAGTCTGGTAGTGCCTTGCCTACACTGCCGGCCATCTGCGCTTCAGGGGTATTGACCGATATCACGCCCGCACTTTCGGTCATGCCATAGCCCTCATAAATAGGTACGCCTATCGCATGAAACCAGCGGATAATATCTAGGGAGATGGGCGCAGCACCCGTAGTGGCACGGCGAATATTACTCATGCCTATAAGGTCACGAATTTTATATAGCACCAGTCTGTTCCAAAACTCGTAACGCAGTCGCTGACCTGTCGTAGGAGTATTGCCTGCCATCACGATATCAGCGTAGTCATGGCCTGCTTTTATGGCCTGATCAAAAGCCCAGCCATTGAATGTACTGGCGTCGCTACGCATATTACTGATAGAGGCGTACATTTTTTCCCACAGTCTGGGCACAGCGGTAAAAGTATCAGGCGAGACTTCTTTCATATTCTCAAATACCGTCTCTGTACTCTCAGCAAAGTTAACGATACAGCCTCGATGGATAGGCAGATCTACTGACGTTAGACGTTCTAGTACATGACATAAGGGCAAAAAGCAGAGCTGCTCATCAGTAGGCAAAATAGGAAGGATATCAATGCTTGTTTTGAGCTCAAAGAGGACATTGGCGTGCGTTAAAATAGCGCCTTTTGGGTTACCTGTCGTGCCAGAGGTATAGATTAAAGTACGTATGTCATTGGGCGTACCTTGATCAATATAATCACTAAAGCGTTCTCTTGCGTTATCAACACTTCGACCAATCGTATATAGCTCATCGAGGAAAACAACCTGATCATCCTCTAGGCTACGCAAGCCTTTACGGTCAAGGACAATGACTTTTCTAACATGCGGTGTTTGCTCGCGAATCTCTAAAAACTTATGCAATTGCTCATCGTTTTCTACAATTAAAAACTTTGAGTGGCTATCATTTAATATATAAGCAAGCTGCTCAGGACTGTCTGTCGTATAGACACCATTGGGTATCCCGCCTACGCCGCAGACACCCATATCAAAATAAAGCCATTCTTTATTGTCTTCACTCAAGATAGAAACGGTATCGCCTTTATTCAGACCAAGTTCGACGAGTGCCATGCCGATATCACAGCTATGATGATAATAGTCCAGCCAACTATAACTTTGCCAAATACCAAAGCTCTTTTCTCGATGAGCAATCCTATCGCCTCGGCTCAAGCAAACTTGTCGCCAAAGTTTGCTCAACGTATCGCATCCTTCTAGGATTTGAGGCGCATGATCAAAAGGCGCATTGTGGATCTTTCGACCCGTATCGTAATCATGACTTTCAGAGCGATCGTGAGACGATACTGGTGCGGTAGATGTTATCTTCATGTCTGCCGCATCCGCAGGAGAAAGTGAAGTATTGTTTTCAGTATTAACATCAATAGAGGTCGTCATGATTATTATCGCCAAGTCTTTTTGCGTTTCCACCGAGTGGCTTCCGCAGTGTTGTCTTTGGTTTGTCCCAAATAGAACTCTTTAATATCATCAGAGTGCATCAGTTTGTCCGCTGAGCCTGCCATGACAATACGCCCTGTTTCTAACACGTAACCGTAATCCGCTGCTGCCAAGGCAACTCTGGCATTTTGTTCAACTAGCAAAATCGTTACACCTTGCTCTTTATTTAATCGTCGAATAATGGCAAATATCTCCTGTACCAATAATGGAGACAGCCCAAGAGACGGCTCATCGAGTAGCATAAGAGAGGGTCTTGACATTAGCCCTCGACCGATAGCGAGCATCTGCTGTTGACCACCAGACATCGTGCCAGCTGCTTGTGTACGGCGATCTTTTAGAATAGGAAAATACTCATATATCATCTCGACATCACGCTGTATCTCAGACTTGTCACGCCGAGTATAAGCGCCCATCGCTAAGTTTTCGGCGACATTCAAAAAGGGAAACACTTCGCGCCCTTCGGGTACGTGCGACAGTCCTTTTTTGACTAAGCGATCAGGCTCGGTACCATCGATACGCTCTCCGTGGAACCATACTGCGCCCTTGCGAGGATTGATAACCCCCGAGATGGTTTTCATTAACGTTGTTTTACCCGCACCGTTAGCGCCCAAAATCGTGACCACTTTGCCTTCCGGCACCTCTAGACTCACGCCTCTTAATGCCATCACTGGACCATAAGCGGATTCTAGATTTCGCACCTCAAGCACATTGTTCTTTACTTCAGAGTCGACCAAATTCATTTCAGTAGCTGGCGCGGCAGAGGATAGTGATTTTTTGATAGATGACATTACACACTCTCCTGTCCAAGATAGGCTTCAATGACCTGTGGATTGGCTTGCACCTCAGCTGCTGTACCCTGAGCCAAAAACTTACCTTCAGCGACGGCCAGTACTCGATCTGACACCCGATTTACAAGACTCATGTCATGCTCTACCATCAAGATAGTCAAACCAAGATCTTTTTGCATATCTTCGATCCACCATGCCATCTCGGACGTCTCCTCTACGCTAAGGCCTGATGCCGGCTCATCGAGCAAAATAAGCTTGGGGTTAGCAGCTAATGCACGCGCAATCTCAACCACCTTTCTAATACCGTAAGGCAAACCTGCAATCAACTTATCTCGATAAGGCGCTAACTCTAAAAAATCTATGATTTTTTCAACTTGCAAACGATGCTCGCGCTCGCTACGGCGCACCTTTGGCAAAAACAATAAGTCCTGTATCCATGACGTATTGCGTTGTGAATGGCGGCCGATAAGTAGGTTTTGTAACACGCTTGAGTGATCAAATAACTCAATGTTTTGAAACGTACGGGCAATACCCAATTTTGCGATATCGTGAGCAGGTAGCTTGGTAATATCAGTGCCATCAAAAGTAATACGACCACTAAGCGGCTCGTACAAGCGACTGATTAAGTTAAAAATCGTAGATTTACCAGCACCATTAGGTCCTACGATAGTAAATACCTCGCCCTCGTTTACCTCAAAGCTAATATCATCAACAGCTTTGACGCCACCGAACGCAATAGATAAGGAGTCAACTTTTAATAAGCTCATCGCATACGCTCCGTTTTAAGATAAGTTTTAGAACGGCGAAATAGTCCTTTTCGATATAACGGAAACATCTGAAACCAAGTCCGTATCTTGATCCAAATGCCGTATATACCGCGTGGCTCATAGATGATCATGATGACAATGACTAAGGCAAACAGCGCTGTATCAATACCAGGAATACTGGTGATACTAGAGCCCGCACCTTGACCAACCATATCGCCTAAGATAGCAATCACTTGTGGCAATAAGACAACGACGACAGCACCAAAAAACGCACCATGTATGGAGCCTAAACCACCGATGACAATCTGCAGGAGGATAGTGATGGAGATGATAACGGTGAAGCTCTCATAATTGACCGCTTGCACAAAATGCCCGTACATAGCGCCGCCAACAGCGGTAATCGCGCAAGATATGCTGAACGCTAGTGTTTTGGCTTGCGGTACATTGACGCCAAGCGCGCGGGCGGATACTTCGCTGTCTCTGATGGCTAAGAACGATCGTCCTGTGCCACTTCTGAGTAAGTTGATATACCCTAAGGTAACTAGCACCACGAGCGCGAGGCATAAGTAATAAAATGCTTTTGGCGTGATGTAGCGATCGATGGTGTAACCAAACAGATTGATAGGAGAAGCAAAGGTGCCAGAGATACCGCCCGTAATAGGCTCAGCTACGATAGCGATGTCCTCGACGATAATACTAAGTGCTAAGGTTGCGATGGCTAAGTAGATGCCGCTGGTTCTTAAGATTGGTCTGGCGATGATCGCACCGATAACCCCAGTGATGAGTGCACAGGCAACCAAAGCAGGGAAAAAATTCCACCCTCGAGCCATCAGTGCCATATGGCTAAATGCTCCTATCGCCATAAAGGCAGCATGCCCTAAGCTGACCTGTCCAGTGTGCCCCGTCAAGAGCATCAGACCCAGTCCAGAGATAGACCAAATCAATATGGCGCTAAGCTCACTGATGTAATAGTTGCTCAACAACCAAGGCGCCATTAATAGTAGCAAGAGGAGCACGCCATACTTTATAAGTTGGCTTTTGTCATCGAAGATATTGATATCTTGATCATAGCTGTGTTTAAACTGAGCTTTCATGGGCAGTACTCATCCTTGAAAAGTTTTGGAGGCCGCTTTGTCATCCTTGAATCAAAGCTTCCTTGGATCAAAGCTTCTATACTTTTTTCTGTTTGACCTGAGAAAAAATACCGCCCGGACGCACGATTAGTACGATCAGCATAACCACATAAGGCGCAATTTGACTAAGACCTAGCGGTAGATAACGCCCAGCAAAAGGCTCTATCACCCCTACTAGCAATCCGCCTGCCAGCGCACCAGGCAAGGAGCCTAATCCACCGATTACCGCAGCAGCAAAGGCTTTGATACCGAATAGTAATCCGACAGAGGGTTCAATCGCGCCTTTGGCCGCAAATAGTATGCCGGCAAGTGCGGCAACCACCCCTGACAATGCCCAAACGATACCGTTGACCCGCTTGACGGGAATACCCATATAGTAGGCTGCCATCTGGTTTTGACTACTGGCTTGCATCGCAATACCAAGCCGCGTATGGGCAAAAAAGAAGTACAAAATAGAGGTTAATGCGATAGTAGATATGATAATAATAATGTCGACATAAGCGATACTCAGCGAGCCTAATGCCAACATCTTGCCTGAAAACGGTGCCTGTAATGAGACTGGGCTATGTCCCCAGATGACACCAGCGACAAAGCGCATTAAGAAACCAAGCGAGATGGTAAGGATAACCATCGCAAATTGCGGCTGACCAAAAATACCACGTAGGATAAAGCGATCGAGTAAGTAGCCAAATGCACCCATGATCACAGCAGCAAAGGTGATACCTAATAAGAAGGGAAGGTTTGCCTGATCGGCATTGATGAAAGATATGCCCAAAAAGGCACCGAGCATAAGCATGTCGCCTTGGGCGAAATTGACCGCTTCTGAGGCTTTGTAAATAAGTACAAAACCCAGCGCTAACAGCCCATAGATACAACCATTAGCAATCCCACTAATGAGCAGTTGTAGGATATCCATAAAGTCCCTTTTGTCTTAACATTATCATCCGTGACAATGTTTGAATAAGCGGTTCAATCGACTGACTTTTTCATCAACTACTTGTAAAGAAATTCATTTTCTTTGTATCAAAACGACTAGCGTTTTAGTAAGCAATCAATATGGCAGCAGTAGTAGCGAATAATATTCATATATTCACATTATACCAACCATGAATTATTGTCTATAGAAAAATCAAAGTTATTCAATGATTTATAGCAAGCGGCAAAAGCTATTTATATTACTCACCTAAAAACACCGCCATTATTGCCATGGTATAATTAGCTACTTTATATCGTCTATCCAAACCTATTCTATAAGTCATCATCATGAGTCAAATGCCAAAACAAGCAAAGCCAGTTAAGCCAAGCAATTCATCAGCGGGTAATCCATCGTCAGCCAAAAAATCTACGGATAACCACTATGACGTCATTATCATCGGCGCTGGTGCTTCAGGATTGTATTGTGCACTGACTGCTGGTCGCCGCGGCCGCCGTGTCTTGGTGTTGGATCATGCCAATAAAGCTGGCAAAAAGATTTTGATGTCGGGTGGTGGTCGCTGCAACTTCACCAATTACTTTGTGGAGCCTGAGCATTTTATCGGTGCCAATCCCCACTTCTGCAAATCTGCACTGAGTCGCTATCCGAGTTGGGAGTTTATCGGCATGGTAGAGTCGCATAAGATTGCCTACCATGAGCGCGAGCATGGTCAGCTGTTCTGTGACGACTCCGCACAAGACATCTTGTCTATGCTGTTAGATGAATGCGCGGCCGTAGGCGTACAAGTAAAGCTTAATGCTCAAATTGATCATGTCAAAACTACTGCTCATGATAAAGGCGAACGCTTTTATCTAACGACGAGCAAAAAGCTTGGTAAAAAAGACATCGCGAGCGGCACTCAGTCCGCGCAAACACGCTATAGCTGTGAGTCTTTAGTTGTCGCTACTGGTGGCCTATCTATCCCAACCATGGGAGCAAGTGGTATCGGCTATGAGTTGGCGCAGCAGTTTGGGCATACGCTCGTGCCTACTGATGCCAGTCTTGTGCCGTTTACTTTCACTGATAAAACAGGCGAGCTTATCCGTGCTTTGGCTGGTATCAGTCTGCCAGTTATTGCCAGTAACGAGCGTATCTCTTTTAAATTACCCGTCCTATTTACCCATCGCGGTCTCTCTGGCCCTGCCATGCTACAGCTATCCAACTATTGGCAGACTGGCGAAACCATCAGTATCAATCTGTTGCCTGAGATAGATGTCACTGAACTTTTACTTGCTCGCAAAAAATCACATCCGCGCCAACTGATTCGTACCGTATTGGCAGAAAACACGGACAATGCGCTACCCAAGAAGCTATTGGCAGCGTTACAGACGCATCTGTGGGAAGACATCAAAGATACAGAACTTGCCAATATCAAAGACGAGCGACTCACAGAACTTGGTACTACGCTTAATGGCTGGCAACTCAAGCCCTCTGGTACAGAAGGTTACCGCACTGCTGAGGTCACACGTGGCGGCGTCACAACCGATGAAGTATCCTCCAAAACGATGCAAAGCAACTTGCAAGATGGCTTGTACTTTATCGGTGAGGTACTCGATGTGACTGGCTGGCTTGGCGGCTATAATTTTCAATGGGCTTGGGCCAGTGGTTTTGTCAGTGGTGAAGTCGTTTAATCACCTTAATAGCTTCCCTATTTATAGCGACAATAATAGCCTTAATGACTGTCAGCATTTGAATAATTGACTATTACTCAGATAATGGCTGACAGTATGTTTGATGATAGTTGAATGGTTTTAGACAGTGATATTAGAGAGCAATGAGAATAAACACAACATAAGTCTATTTTCATAGTAGAATTAACGTAAGGCATTCATCCTATTGATAGCAATGCCACTTAGACTTATGAGGTAATCCATGCGTTCAATCAAGCATATTCATGGTGATAAAAAGCCGCATTGGGTAGGTGACGGGTTTTTTGTAAAAACCCTAATCAATCATCTCGATAATAATCCTGATTTCAACTATAGCCATACCGATCCTTTTTTATTATTTGACTACGGTAAGCCCACGACTTTTTCACCCAATCCTGATTATAAGCTGCAACCACATGGTGTTGGACTGCACCCACACAAAGGTTTTGAGACCGTAACCATCGCTTATTCAGGTGAGATTAGCCATGCAGACTCGACCGGTGGGCGCGGCGATATTTTAGAAGGTGATGTACAGTGGATGACTGCTGGTCGCGGCATTCTACACGAAGAGTTCCACTCTGAAGCCTTTGGGCAACGTGGCGGCGTCTTTAGTATGGTGCAGTTATGGGTCAACTTGCCAAGCGCCCACAAACTGACCGACCCCAAATATCAATCTATCAAACGTGCTGACATGCCTATCGTTGATCTGATAGACAATAGCGACGAGCAAACTGTCATCGGTCAAGCTGCCATTATTGCCGGTGACTGGCATGGAATAACGGGTGCCGCAACGACATTTACGCCTGTCAATATGTGGGATATCGAGCTACATACAGCAGGTACAACCATGCTAAAAGTACCGAAGACACACAATACCCTACTGCTGGTACAAGAAGGTCAAGTATTGGTCAACGGTACAGCCGTCAGTGCAGGTAGTTTGATAGAATTTTCAGCGCCTATCCAAGCTCATGTAGGCACTGAATCTGAACATTCATCATTACCTGCTACTGATACTATCGAATTGACCTACCCTGCAACTACCGATGAAGACACACCTATCAAATTGCTACTGCTAAGCGGCGAGCCAATCGGCGAACCGGTCGCAGGTCACGGTCCCTTTGTCATGAATACCCAAGAAGAACTAAGACAAACCTTTCGTGATTATCAAATAGGCATTTTCGGCAAATAATTAAAGTCTAAGCATAAAAAAAGCCGCTCAACTATTGCTAGTTAAACGGCTTTTTTATGTTGCGTTATTTAGTTAAAAATCTAACTATTACGCTTGGTCTAAAAATGGATAGTCGGTGTAACCTTCAGCACCGCCACCATAGAAGCTCTCTGGATGCTGCTCGTTGAGCGGTGCGCCCTCTTGAATACGTTCAGCGAGATCAGGGTTGGCAATATAATCACGACCGAATGCTACCGCATCGATATAGCCTGCTTTGATGTTCTTCTCAGCTTTGTCCGCATCATAGCCACCCGCCGCGATGATGGTCTGATCGAACGCATCACGGACACGCTGACGGA
>OAOU01000015.1_pt1 | contig 95155 bp, 85 predicted proteins | sample 1470821 | NCBI WGS metagenome assembly OAOU01 (sample SAMEA3275579, study PRJEB22092) | marine metagenome | biome: ENVO:00000447 MARINE BIOME; feature: ENVO:00002042 SURFACE WATER; material: ENVO:00002010 SEAWATER | collected 2014-06-20T12:30:00+00 | depth 0 m
GTGGCTTGTTACGTTCAAACTTGGCCTTTGCCATGGGTATTTCCTCTTTTTTTGGGGTTCAAGACTTAACTCATATAAATATGATTATTAAGACGATTTTGACCACATTAAGATAATTGTTAAAAGGTTGCACATACTAATGTGCAGATATTATAAGAAAATCGCGGCCAATAACAAGTCTTTTAATAAGTTATTGGCGTATTCTTCGGTGACAATACACAGACATACTCTATATTGTCACTTTCAGTAAGTTTTATTTACTCGTCATCATCTTTAGAGTTGAACTTAGAGATGATTTCAGCAGCAACTGATTTTGGAATTTCAGCGTACTTTTGGAATTCCATTGAGTAAGTTGCACGGCCTTGTGACATAGAGCGCATTTGAGTGGCATAACCAAACATTTCCGCTAATGGTACTTCAGCACGAATCTGTTTAGTACCGCCAGGTAGATCTTCCATACCCTGTACCAAACCACGACGACGGTTAAGATCGCCCATAATGTCGCCCATGTAGTCTTCAGGTGTTTCAACTTCTACTTTCATTACTGGCTCAAGTAGCGCTGGATCAGCTGCTAAGAAACCTTTTCTGAAGGCCATAGAACCAGCCATCTTAAATGACAATTCATCAGAGTCAACGTCATGATAAGAACCATCATACAAGGTCGCTTTTACGCCAACTACTGGGTAGCCTGCAAGTACGCCGTTTTTCATGCGCTCTTGGATACCTTTATCAACAGCACCGTGGAATTCTTTTGGTACAGTACCACCAACAACTTCTTCAGCGAATTCATATTCAGTGTCGCCAGCTGGATCAAGTGGCTCAAGACGTAACCATACGTGACCAAACTTACCACGACCACCTGTTTGACGTACGAATTTGCCTTCTTGTTCAACAGTGTTACGAATCGTCTCACGATAAGCAACCTGAGGTGCACCGATGTTTGCTTCAACGTTGAATTCACGCTTCATACGGTCAACAAGAATCTCTAGATGTAGCTCACCCATACCACTGATGATTGTCTGACCAGATTCTTCGTCAGTGTGTACACGGAACGATGGATCTTCTTTTGCCAAACGGCCAAGAGCGATTGACATTTTTTCTTGGTCAGCTTTGGTCTTTGGCTCAACAGCTAGAGAGATAACTGGATCTGGGAATTCCATACGCTCAAGAGTGATCACGTTGTCTTCATCACATAGCGTATCACCAGTAGTCACATCTTTCATGCCGACTAGAGCTGCGATATCACCAGTACGAATCTCTGCAAGCTCTTCTTGAGAGTTTGCCATCATCTGTACGATACGGCCAACACGCTCACGCTTCATCTTAACTGGGTTATAAACACTGCTACCCTGCTTCATTACACCAGAATAAACACGTACGAAGGTTAAGTTACCAACGAATTTGTCATTCATGATTTTGAACGCTAGTGCTGAGAAAGGTGCTTCATCTGATGCTTCACGGCTGCCTTCGCTTTCGTCTTTGTCATCAAGAATACCTTTAATAGCAGGTACGTCGATTGGTGCAGGTAGATACTGAATAACGGCATCTAGCATCTTCTGTACACCTTTGTTCTTAAAGGCAGTACCACAAAGAAGCGGGATGATTTCGTTATCGATAGTTAACTGACGAATAGCACCGTGAATTTGTTCTACAGTCAATTCACCGTTTTCTAGGTATTCGTTCATCAACTCTTCGTTTGCTTCAGCAGCGTTTTCTACAAGATGCTCGCGGTATTCTGCTGCTTTTTCTTGTAGTTCAGTTGGGATTTCGCGCTCATCATACTGCATACCTTGAGACGCTTCGTCCCAATAGATAGCTTTCATGGTCACTAGATCAACAACGCCTTCGAAGTCATCTTCTTTACCGATTGGAATAACCAATGGTACAGGGTTACCGCCTAAGCGAGTTTTGATCTGTTCGATAACACGATAGAAATCAGCACCAACACGGTCCATTTTGTTTACAAATGCAAGACGTGGTACTTTATATTTGTTCGCCTGACGCCATACGGTCTCAGACTGTGGCTGAACGCCGCCTACTGCACAGTAAACCATGCAAGCGCCATCAAGTACACGCATAGAACGTTCAACTTCGATCGTGAAGTCAACGTGACCTGGGGTATCGATGATGTTGATACGGTGTTCGTCAAACTGTTTAGCCATACCTGACCAAAAACAAGTTGTTGCCGCTGAGGTAATAGTGATACCACGCTCTTGTTCTTGCTCCATCCAGTCCATAGTGGCTGCGCCATCATGTACTTCGCCAATTTTGTGGCTAACACCGGTATAGAATAAAACACGCTCTGTAGTGGTTGTCTTACCAGCATCGATGTGCGCTGAGATACCAATATTGCGATAGCGTTTTAGGGGAGTTTTACGAGCCATAGTGTTTTCCTAGGAAAAGTCGTGTATATAATAATGTATTGTGTCTCTACCTCATACTCTATGACAAAGCGTTCAGCTTCGTAATATTACTTACTGATTATTGAGCCTAATACGGACAAAAAAAGAGCAAATACTAAGAATAGTGCGGCATCAAATTTGGGATGCTCTCCAGCAAAAACTGTATTTATTAAGAGAGACATCTGGATAGATGTCCGCCACCTCAGTCATCAATAAATAACATTTATATATGACCGAATGATGATGGCGGCAATCAATAGAATAAACAGCAATGTAAGATTAAATGGCATGAGCCTCTAATCTCAAGCTACTATTAAAAAGTAGCTTAGAAACGGTAATGAGAGAATGCTTTGTTAGCATCTGCCATGCGGTGAACTTCGTCACGCTTTTTCATAGCAGCGCCTTTGCCATCAGCAGCATCATTCAATTCGCCAGCTAAACGCAAAGCCATTGATTTTTCAGAACGCTTAGCAGCAGCTTCAGCTAACCAACGCATAGCCAAGGCAGTACGACGGGAGGGGCGTACTTCCATTGGTACTTGATAGGTTGCACCACCAACGCGGCGAGCTTTTACTTCTACCATTGGGCGTACATTTTCTAGCACTTCTTCGAAGAAAGATACTGGATCTTCAACTTTACGCTTCTCACTTACTGTCTCAAGTGCACCGTAAACGATACGCTCAGCAGTAGATTTTTTACCATCACTCATTACATGGTTGATGAATTTTGCAACAGTTTGGCTACCAAACTTAGGATCCGGTAGGATCTCACGGGCAGCAACGACGCGACGTCTTGGCATAATAAATTTCCTTATCTTCAGGAGTGTCTAACATTCACAACATCGACTACTTATCATTAGGATATAGCAGTGAGTTATCAGTTAGCCTTACTGCATGGTGGTATGTTTTAAGAGCACATCACAGATATATATTTATATAAAAGTGATATTACTACTGACACCAAACCCATGCACAGTTATTGGGTAGTGCAAAAAGCTTATCTAATAACGTTTAGTTATTAAACTTTAGGCTTCTTAGCACCGTACTTAGAGCGACCTTGCTTACGGTCTTTAACGCCTGCGCAATCTAATGCACCGCGAACAGTGTGATAACGTACACCTGGTAGATCTTTTACACGACCACCACGGATTAGAACAACACTGTGCTCTTGTAGGTTATGACCTTCGCCACCGATGTAGCTTGATACTTCATAGCCTGAAGTCAAACGTACACGACATACTTTACGCATGGCAGAGTTAGGTTTTTTTGGCGTGGTAGTATATACACGAGTACATACACCGCGACGCTGTGGGCACGCTTCCAACGCAGGAACTTTTGACTTTTCCTTGATGGTTTTGCGACCTTTACGAATCAATTGGTTAGTTGTTGCCATAAGGCATCCTTCTCCCGTTTGGTATAAAACAAAAAAATGGGCCAATGCACCATCTATCTGACAATAATTGCAGATTTCGGGGGCACCCATTTTTAGGACAGTGTATTATAAAGAGTTGTTGCTGCTATTTCAACCACTTATGAATGGTTTCACTTTACAACATTTGATAGATATGCATTCAGCCTCTCATTGTATCACTTTATAGATTTTTCGCCGAAAAATAGCGTAATAAATAAAGTAAACAAAGCGAGCTCAAGCGTCATTAAGAAAAGATGTTTAACATTGAAATGGTACTTGATAGTAACTAAGTGGTGGTATTTATCCTAATTTTCAAGTCGTGTTGCTCAATCAAACTAAGATAAATACCATTGCGCTTATAAAGCTATAATCCAACTAGCAAATAATATCTTTATTACTTGGCTCTTTTATCAGACGTCTACTTAGATGCGTCTTTTTTACTGCTAGTTTCTTCTTTACTGGTTTCTTCTTTATTAGGGGCTTTTTCTGGATCACTGCTTTTTTCTTTGGGCTCTGTGTCTTTTTTCGCCTCATCAGTATTAGCCTTTTCTACTTTAGCCTCACTGCTGCTGTCATCAGTAATGGCACGATTGGCTAGTTTTGCCTCTGGCGCAAAGGTCGCTTGAGCAACGCCAATCACTTCGTCAATCAACTGACTGTTGTAGTGCATACCGATCGCTACTGCGGTGACAGGAATAAAACGACGAACCCATGATAAATTAATCTGATCTAAATCAATACCTACTTGACTGGCGACTTTGTCTATTTGCGCAGCATAGAAATTTACATTTTTATTTTTCAGACCGAGATTTTTAAGTTCACTATGTAGTCCATTGCTCTGAGCATTATCAAGCAAACCTTTACCAATACCTAGACCAGCTAGTAGCGCTTGTTTTTCTTGCATCTTGCTCAGATCAGCGTTTGATAGTAGTTCGTACGCCATCTTGACGCCTTGCTTACCTGTTAGTGGCTTATTGTATACAGCAGCAATCTGATAAACCGTACGTAATGAAACCAGTAATAGCCATAATGTATCAGCGAGCAAACCTGGTAGACCTGCCAAACCCGTCAAACCACCCATCATTGCAAGCGCGCGATTTTGGTTAGCAATATCAGTAGCTAGCGCATAACGCTCTTCGTCATCTAAGGTAGCAATATTGGCAAAGCGATGTTCATTAGGTAAGTCGAGTTGACTCCAGTTCGCAGCGAGGTTGGCCACTTGGGCAAATGCGCCATCAACTGTCGATTGAAAAAAACTATTCGGCACAACTTTCTTGGCATATTTACCATAAGTAGCAAAACGTGGTCCTAAAAGTTGCTGCGTCGCCTTTAGCGTTTGCTCACGAAACAAATCTTGTTGATAGTCTTCATCGCCTAGGTCGACGGCTTTGTATTGACGCGGTTTGCCCGTTTTAGCGTTTACGCTGTCAATCATAGCCCCTACGCGCTCTAGGTTGTTTCGAGTAAAAGAGCCAATGGTATTGATGCTTTTAGAAAGAGTACTACGCTTTGCCATCGTGATGTCCTTAATATGATGAGTTGGTTTTTAATATAGTTGTATTTTAATATGATAGTTAATTATTGATAATAATGAACCTATTATTCTAGCCAGTTATCGTAACTGGTGTCAGTGCGAACAATGTTATTAGAATCACAAATTTTGTATCTAAAGTATAATTCCGTCTATAACCAGTAGCTAGGCTTACTTCTCATTTTTTCACTCAGTATTTGGTCATAAGCGCTATTTTGTCGTTATTTTGCACTTGCGCAAAGATTTCGAAAGCTTGATACGTTATCATGTGCCATAATTCACAGTACACTTGTACTTTATTTACAGATTACCATTTATAGAGCATCGATTTTGCTATGATTTATATAATGGCGATAAAGTACGACGGCACTTAACATCGATTGATATAACCAATATTTAATTAATAGAACCAATATTTAAAAACGATTATTGAAAGCAATTCTGAAGGATTGTTACTCATAAGGAATAGAATATGCGTCGCGTAGTTATTACTGGAGCAGGGATTGTCTCTTGTATCGGACATGATTTAGACACTGTCACCTCTGCCCTCAAAGAAGGTCAGTCTGGCATTACATTTAACGATTCTTATGCTGAACACGAGTTTAAATCACACGTGAGCGGTAGCATCAATCAATCAGAACTTGATACCAGTGGTATCGATCGTAAGCTTAAACGATTCTTTAGTGACGCCAGTCTCTATGCTTATGTTAGTGCGCTAAATGCGATTGAGCACTCAGGACTATCACTTGATACTATTAATAACAACCCACGAGTGGGTCTGGTGGCAAGTTCGGGCGGCGCATCAACAGAAAACATCGTCAATGCTATCGATGCTATGCGCGAAAAAGGTCTACGCGGTGTCGGCGCAATGGCAGTACCAAAGACAATGGGCAGTTCGGTATCAGCCGCTTTAGCAACCGGTCTCAAAATCCAAGGCGTCTCCTACTCGCTCGCCTCTGCTTGCGCGACTTCAACACACTGTATCGGTCATGCTGCTGAGCTTATCCAATTGGGTAAAGCCGATGTGATATTGGCTGGTGGTAGTGAAGCTGAACATTGGACACAGTCTTGCATGTTTGATGCCATGGGCGCAGTTAGTACTCAGTATAACGATACACCAAAACTTGCTTCAAGAGCCTACGATAAAGACCGTGACGGTTTTGTGATTGCTGCTGGTGGCGCGATGGTGGTTGTAGAGAGTCTGGAACATGCTCAAGCACGCGGCGCCAATATTTTGGCTGAAATCGTTGGCTATGGTGCCAGCTCTGATGGTGCAGAAATGGTTGCGCCAAGCGGTGAAGGTGCAGTTCGCTGTATGCAACAAGCCTTGGCCGAAGCGGGTCTAGAAAGTGTTGATTACATCAACAGCCACGGTACTAGTACACCACTGGGCGATATTACTGAGCTTAAAGCGATTGCTAAAGTATTTGATAATGACGTCAGTAAAGTACCTGCTATCAGCTCAACCAAATCGATGACAGGTCATAGCTTGGGCGCTGTTGGTGCACAAGAGCTGATTTACTGTCTGCTAATGCTACAGGACGGCTTTATCGCTCCAAGTATCAATGTTGATAACTTAGATCCTGCTGCTGAAGGTTTCGATATCGTCACCGAAATGCGTGAAGCAAATCTTGAAACCTTGATGAGTAATAGCTTTGGCTTTGGTGGTACTAACGCTACGCTGATTATCAAAAAGTTTGATACTTAACCCATGCTTGTATCAAATCACAATACAACTGAGCAGACAGATTCTGCGCCATCGCCAGCTAGCAAACCTAGCTGGCGTTTTGGTGATTTGTCTGCTGCAGAGCTGATGCCTGAACTACAGCGTCATTTGCTCGCTCAAGATATTAAAGCAAACTGGCAACTTGTTTGGCTTAATAACGATGGTCGACCCGTGATTGGTTTACTCCCAAAAGTCAGTTGGTCTGTATATCCCAATGGTGAGCAAACTCTTAATAGTTTACCCAATGTTTATAAAGTGATTAAGAGTTTTCGCAGTACTGACGTGCGCCGCGATACTAATGTAAATAGCGCTGATAATAGTTATGCTGGCACGACAGCTTATATGAGTTATCTAGAGTGGCAAGAAGAGCTAATCGCTTATAGTAACGCTCAAGAAGTTAATCACGACACCTCATATATCAATAACGAAGAAAGCCCAAAACCCAGTTATCATCATGGGCTAATCGGTTTTATTGGTTATGATATTGCAGCTCTCGAACTAAGCCCTACCGATAGGATTGAATTGGCAAATCAGCCTTGTGCTTCATTAGGGCATTATGATATTTATCTAACGCCCACAACACATGCTGATACAGGTTGGGCGTTAAAAAGTCATCTAACTAACGATGACTCTTCTGAGAATATTGGTCATAAAAAAAACGATATTCTTATAAGTACTCTTACTTCTTACCTAGACGAACTGGATCGAAAACTGTCTGATAAATATCTCAATCAACCACAGTTTAAAGATGCATCAAAAATCACTTCCCTAGTTTTAAGTCCGCGATGGAGCAAGCTTGATTATCAACAAGCATTTAATCGCACACAAAACTATCTACAGCAAGGCGACTGCTATCAAATAAACCTGACACAGAAATGGTCTGGCCGTCTAGCGTGTAAAAATAACGATGTTCAATCAGCCTTTTCGCTTATTGACTATTTGCCTGCGCTATATCGCAATACAAAAGCGCCTTTTGCAGGATATATGAACGTTGATAGCAATGATGGTGATTACCCAAATAGAAGCAGCAGCTTTAACGCAGATAGCAATCATTTTGAATTGTTAAGCTGCTCACCTGAGTTGTTTTTTACATTCACTAGAGCAATCGACACTGGCAAACACTCTATTCGCACCAAGCCTATCAAGGGAACCATGCCACGAGGTGTTACTAACGAGCAAGATGATCTGTATAAACAGCAACTGGTCAATAGCGAAAAAGACCGTGCCGAAAATGTCATGATTGTAGATTTACTGCGTAATGATTTGGGCAAATACGCCAAAATTGGCAGTGTGAAAGTACCGCAACTGTTTGCGATTGAGAGCTTTAGCAACGTGCATCATATGGTCAGCACTATTACCGCTGAGCTAAAAACTGATACTCATCCGTTGGCTGTATTGTTTGGTAGTCTGCCCGCTGGTTCTATCACTGGCACACCAAAAAAACGCGCCGTCGAGATCATCGCTGAACTGGAATCTACGCCACGCGGTGCTTATTGTGGCACTATGGGTTATATGAACTTTGATGGTAGTGGTCAATGGAATGTACTCATTCGTACATTGCAAGCCAACGCTTTGTCGAATGATGACTGTAATAAAGAAAGACACGTTAATCTGTGGGCAGGTGGCGGTATTACCGTCGCGTCTGATTGTGACGCTGAATACCAAGAATGCTTAGATAAAGTAGGTAACTTGTTATCAGTACTGGCTCAAAAAACCTAAGATAGTAAATTAAAATGCTCTAATTAATTTAAAGCGAAAAAAAGCCTGCCAACGTTACGTTAGCAGGCTTTTTTTAAGACTTAGCGATAGTGTTTTACGTGATGAGTAAAGGGACTAATCTATTCACATTCTACATTAAGCTATCAATATAATTTTATTCAGCAGCAATGCTAGCAGCAACTTGTAAGGCTTTTAGAGCATCAATCAAACGGTTGTTCTGCTCTGCTGTACCGATAGTAATACGCAAGTACTCTGCAATACGCGGCTTATCAAAATGGCGAACAATAATACCTTGCTCGCGTAACGCACTCGCGACAGCACTTGCATTGCCATCTTTTGGACGAGCAAAAACAAAGTTGGCATGTGACGGTAGGACCTTATATCCCAATGTAGTCAACTCTGCTGTCAGCGACATACGTAAATCAATGACTTGCTGACGGGTCTGCTCAAAGTAATCAGTGTCTAACACACTCGCAGTCGCCCCAGCTTGAGCCAACTTATCCAGCGGATAGCTGTTAAAGCTATTTTTCATCCGTGTCAGTGCTTCAATCAATGATGCATTACCAAAAGCCATACCAACGCGCAATCCAGCAAGCGAACGTGATTTTGAGAAGGTTTGGGTCACGATAACGTTATCACACTCATTGATTAGGCTAACCGCTGAGACTGGAGCATCTCCATTGCTTTCATCTATCTGAGCAAAATCGATATACGCTTCGTCAATAACAATGACTGCATTAGAATGCTCACTCGCAAGTTTACGAATATTAGCAAGTGATAATAGCAAGCCCGTTGGTGCATTAGGGTTGGCGATGATAATACCGCTACAAGGCTGACGATAAGCATCAGGGTCAATGCTAAAGTCTTCTTCTAGAGGAATCTGTACAAGCTCTACACCGAACGTCTGCGCATATACAGGATAGAAACTATAACCAATATCAGGTGATAGTAGCGGACGCTCTTTTAAAAAGAAGCTCGCAAATACTAACGCCAAGACTTCGTCCGAACCATTACCGACAAATACTTGATTGATATCAAGGCCATATGACTGTGCCAATGCAGCACGTAGGTCATTAGATTCAGGAGCAGGATACAAACGTAGTTCATCAGCTTGCTGCTCCAAAACCTTGGCAATAGCCTCCCCTACTTTTGGCGAGGGTGGAAATGGGTTTTCATTGGTATTTAGTTTGCATAGATTGTCGTGTTGCGGCTGCTCACCTGGAACATAAGGTGACAAGTTGCGCGCTTTAGACGACCATAGTCTGGTGTCTATCTTTGACTCACTCATAAATTATCCTACTATTAGCCACAAAGACTATTAAAAATAAATATCAAAAGTAAAAGCTAAAAATTCAAAATCAATTACTGATAACGATAACGAGCCGAACGCGCATGGGCTTCTAAGTCCTCACGCTGCGCTAAAATATCTGCTGTCTCAGCCAAAGGTTTGCTGCCGGCTTCACTACAATAAATGATGGATGATTTCTTTTGAAAATCGTAAACACCTAACGGCGAAGAAAAGCGAGCAGTGCCTGATGTTGGCAGTACATGATTTGGCCCTGCACAATAATCCCCAATAGCTTCAGGCGTATGACGGCCCATAAAGATAGCGCCAGCATGACGAATATCATTCAATAGTGCATCAGGATTATCAACAGATAACTCTAAATGTTCAGGAGCGATACGATTGATAAGTGCCATACCTTCGCTACGATCTTTTACCAAAATCAGTGCACCGCGGTTCTGCAAGGAGTCACGCGCGATGTCCGCTTTTGGCAGCTCAGCCAGTGCTTTTTCTATCTCAAGTGCTACTTCGTTGAGCTGTTCTTCACTAGTCGTCACAAAGATAGCTTGTGCAATACGATCATGTTCAGCTTGAGACAATAGATCCATCGCTAGCCAGTCCGCTCTATCCTGTGCTTCGCCTTCTGCATATACCAATACTTCTGAAGGTCCAGCAATCATATCGATACCAACTTGACCAAATACTGCGCGTTTGGCAGCTGCAACGTACTTATTGCCTGGTCCTGTGATTTTGTCCACGGCTGGAATCGTTTCAGTGCCGTAAGCTAAAGCTGCTACTGCTTGAGCGCCACCAATAGTGAAGACGCGATCGACTTGGGCCAGATGGGCCGCTGCCAATACTAACGGATTGAGCACGCCTTTAGGCGCTGGTACGACCATGATGACTTCAGTGACGCCAGCTACCTTAGCAGGAATGGCGTTCATCAATACTGAAGAAGGATAAGAAGCTAAACCACCAGGCACATAAATCCCAACGCGATCAAGTGGCGTGACTTTTTGACCCAATCGGTTGCCTAGCTCGTCTTCATACTGCCACGTTTCTTGCACTTGGCGCTCATGGAATGTCTGTACCCGAGTCGCTGCTGTGGTCAACGCTAACTTTACTTTCTCATCAAGATTGGCAAACGCTTCAGCAAGCGCTTCTTTAGACAACTCTAACTCTTGCATCGACGTTGCTGGATGCTGGTCAAACTGCTGAGTCAATGCCAACACGACGCTATCACCATCAGCACGTACTTGCGCGATGATATCATCGACGGTATGTAATAATTCAGCATCATTGACTGTTTCAAAGGCAAGCAACTGTGTCAATTGACTATCAAAATCGGAATCTTGGGTACTTAACTGGCGCATGACCTAATCCTATATCTGAGCGTAAAGTAGTGCTAAAAATGAACGGTTTGGAACTGAGTAAAGTAGGTTTGTACGGTAAAAGTATTGCGGTTTACTCGACGTCTTCTTGTCTGATTTTTACGATGTTTTTATGTTTTAGCAAGCTAAGACAACAAAACCAGTTTAGCACGCTACGTCACTCATAGCCTGCTAAACTGGTTTAAAAATTTGTATAACCATGCTTTATATTACCAATGACTTGCACTGGATAATTAGCCATTGGCGATACTATTTTTAAAGCTATCTAAGATTGGTTCTAGTAATGCAAATTTGCGCTTATAGCTGACCTGATTGACAATCAGACGTGATGAAACATCACAAATATGATCGCGTGCTTCAAGCCCATTGGCACGCAATGTATTGCCTGTGTCGACTACATCAACAATCAAATCACCCAAGCCGACCAATGGCGCAAGCTCCATCGAACCATAAAGTTTGATGACATCAACCTGCTGACCTTGGCTCGCAAAATAAGCACGAGCGACATTGACATATTTGGTCGCGATACGCAGGCGACGATTTGGCAGCGGTGCATCTTTCACACCCGCAGTCATTAGTTTGCACTGAGCAATCTGCAAATCGAGCAATTCATAAACATGATTGGCACCATGCTCAAGCAGTACATCTTTACCTGCCACCCCAAAGTCCGCAGCGCCATGTTCGACATAGGTCGGCACGTCGCTGGCACGCAAAATCAATACACGTACATTTGGATTTGAGGTTGGAAAAATCAGTTTACGTGAGGCTTCAGGATCTTCTAAAAGATCAACGCCAGCTGCACGTAGCAGTGGCATGGTCTCTTCTAAAATGCGGCCTTTTGATAAAGCCAAGGTTAGACCTGAAAACTCATCGTTTACTTCGTTTAATAAACCGCTGGCTGGTAAAGATTTGCTTGTCTCAGTCATAATGACATCGTGTCCATGTGCAGTCCCCTATTGAAAGGGGAGTTTTTAATTTATAACGTAATATGGGTAACAGTCGATATTGAGTCAATCAATATTAAGCATTGGTATTAATACGCTCGATGTTCACGCCTAAGCTACGCAGCTTGTCTTCAACATGCTCATAACCACGGTCGATGTGGTAAATACGGTCAATCAGGCTCTCGCCTTCAGCAGTCGCCGCTGCCATTACCAATGACATAGACGCACGTAAATCCGTCGCCATCACTGGTGCTGCGGTAAAGTTTTCGACACCTCTTACTACCGCAGTATGACCATCAACCTGAATAGACGCGCCCAAACGATTGAGCTCTGGAACATGCATATAGCGGTTTTCGAAGATGTTTTCGATAAAAGTACTTGTACCATCCGCTAAGCAAGCAATCGCCATTAGCTGAGCTTGCATATCCGTTGGAAAACCAGGATGTGGCTGTGTACGAATATCAACCGCCTTTGGACGGCCTTTCATTTGTGCGCGAATCCAATCATCGCCGCTCGTAATAGTTGCACCCATGTCTTCGAATTTCTCTAGCACTGGCGTCAACAATAGAGCAGATGTTTTTTTGGTCAATACATCGCCACGTGTCATCAAGGCACCAGCAAGGTATGAGCCTGTTTCGATACGGTCAGGGACAACTGAGTACTCACAGCCGTGTAGACGTTCTACCCCTTCGATAGTCATCGTTGATGTACCGATACCGCTTATTTTGGCACCCATTGCAACCAACATATTGGCCAAATCTACTACTTCTGGCTCTAACGCACAGTTGCCTAAGACAGTTGTGCCTTTGGCTAATGCTGCTGCCATGATGACGTTTTCAGTACCGCCAACGGTAATCATATCAAATGAGAAATTACAGCCTAATAGCTTGCCACCTTTTGGCGCTTGGGCTTTTACATAGCCATTCTCTACACTGATTTCGGCACCCATCGCTTCAAACGCTTTTAGATGTTGATCAACAGGGCGCGAACCAATCGCACAACCACCTGGCAATGAGACTTCAGCTTCGCCAAAACGTGCCAGTAACGGCCCTAGTACCAAGATTGACGCGCGCATGGTTTTGACCAAATCATACGGGGCATAAAAGTTATCGATACTCTTGGTATCACAAGTGACCGTATCATCTTGCTTTTGGATTTTGATACCCATGCCACCGATCAATTCAATCAACGTTCGCACGTCTTGTAGTGACGGCACGTTATGCAGTGTCGTTGGGGTCTCAGCCAATATCATAGCTGCGAGTAACGGCAAAGCGGCATTTTTGGCGCCTGAGATGGTGACTTCCCCTGCGATACGACTACTACCAGTGATTAAAAATTGATCCATAAAGGTGACAACCTAGCGATGAGTATAGAAAATTATGAAAACCAGAACTACAACTTTCAACCATGCATATGGCCGATTCAGTAATATCTAGTCATATAGACAGCTATTTGATTAGCCTTTTGATTGAACGTCCCACTCAGCAGGCGTCAGCGCTTGGATATTGAGTGCGTGAATATCGCCACTCGCAATCTTATCATTAACTAACGCATATACTGCTTGCTGACGTTGAACCGCGCGTTTGCCTTCAAAGCTGGCATCGACCACGCGTACGTCAAACTTATTACCTTGGTTGGCAGCTTGAATAAAAGCGTCTGGGAAGTGAGTCTGTAAAAATGCGATCAAATCGTCAGCGTTCATGCTCATAAAATAGTCTGCCTTAAAGTTTAGAATAGGGTATAGATTTAAAGTGATGACATTATAACAAGAGTTTGCATATCTTACAGTACTGTCTTACTCAAGTGTGTTTAAGCATTGAGACAGGGCTATCAATTAAATGGTCAAAAGTCGTCGATATGCATAGTGATAAGCTATTTGAGCGTTTTATCCAAGTAGGTTAATACTTGCGCACGCACATCATTGACCCAGCGCAGCGGCGGTGCCATCGCACCAATACTGGTTGCATGACTGGCCCCCTCGATTTCGCCCGTTTCAACGGTGACGCCTGCTTTTTTAAACGCTTCTGTCATTTTGATTGTATTAGTCACATGTACAATTTTGTCTTTTTCCGCCGTTAATAATAAATACGGTGGCTGTGCTCCTTTAATCTGACGATCTGGCATCACCTCATCAGGTGTGGCATTGGGGCCAAACGCTGTTGCACTACTGAACTTGCGGAAATCATAGCTATAAGGACCCGCAATTCCGATAACGGTTGCAATATCTGTTGGCTTAATACCATAAGGCGCCAAAAAATCTTCGTTGGCAACGGCTGCAACGGCATTAAACGCGCCAGCAGAATGCCCCATTACCGCTAGGCGTGACGGATCTGCATGGAGACTGGTCGCATTTTCAATACTCCAAGCAATTGCCTGAGCTGCATCTTTGACATAGTCAGGATAGACGTGCTCAGGTGCTTTACGGTAATTAATCACTGCGGTGACATACCCTGCTTTGGCTAAGCTCTGACCGACAAAGGCATATTGTTCTTTATTGCCGCTCTCCCATGAACCACCATGGACAAATACCACCATAGGATAGCTGGTGTTAATAGCACTCTGAGATTTCATTGCTTGTGCTAGCGGTTTTGGATAATAGATATCTAAGTCTTGTGAAGGCTGATCGCCATATAAGATATCCTTACTCACCCCAACGCCACCACTAGAAGTAATCCCATTGACGATAGCTAACGGTGATAGTGCCTGTGCGTTTTGCGTAGCTAACGCGATACTGCCCAATGCCAATATTGCCGCACCACCAAATCTCAACGTTCGTGTTTTCTTATGAACAGGTTTATTGTGTATGCCTACATTACCAATGGCGCTTTTCTCTTCATTTGGTTGTATATTTGCCTGTGAATCCTTCATGACCAGTATCCTATTATATTTATTTATCAATCAGTAGTAACAGGCTAACAGCGATAATGTGTTATCCACTAGCCAATGATATTTTTGATATTAGTATCGTTGGCTAATGCGCTGACTCTGCTACCTTTTACTATTGATATAGTAACCACTGGTCAAAGATTTCTCGTGCCTTTACTGTTATCACTATTTAGGCTTATTGTGATTAACACTATTTATCGCTTAGCGAACTAAGGATGCTTACTGGTTCTGATAAAGGTCAATATAAGGGCTTGAAGACGGCTGCGTAGTAGTGGCCTCTTCTTCCGTTATGACAATAGGCGTTGCCGTGCTGATAGTAGTATCTTGGGCAGCTGGCGCTGCTGCAGGATTGGCCAAACTACTCTCATACATGATGTCATCATTATTTATTTTGACACCTCTATCGTCGACGACAGTTGTCAGCAATACCAACTCGGTGACCCCAACAGTGCCATTGGCGATATCAATCAAATGGCTCTGCTGAGTGGGTGTCATACGGCCCATAATATAGACCACACCATTATTGGTAACGGCTTTAATTTGTGACGCACTCACACCATCGCTAGCGGCTATTTTGGCCAGCAGCTTTGAAGTGATATAACCATCATGAACTGTTGAGCTATACCCTTTTGACGCACTGACTTCCATCTCATTATAAACACGGCGTACATCTGGCATAGAGCTAACGACTTTTTCTACTTCTGCTTTGAGCGTTTCAGTTGGTACTTCACCTGTAAGCAGTACTTCGCTATTGAAGCTATCGATACCCATACGGCTGGTTTGCTGCAGGTCTTCTTTTAGCCCGTATACATTGATTTTGGCAGTATGTTCAATACTACGATCGAGCAGACGCTGCGGAATCGTGCGCTCAGTCATTGGCACGCCGTAAGTCCCTTCTGTACTGTTGGTCAGATAGTTGGTGGCACAACCTGTACTGACAACGCAGGCAGCAATCATAATGCCAGTCGTAATACGACGTGATGAACCAAAAATAGCAGTGCGCAAATGCATCCGTGTCATTATTTACCTCTTAGAACATGGTTGTGACAATTTTATAAATTGAACAAATCTTAATCTAGGCCGTGTTTTTATTTTGGAGAAAACACGCTCTAGTAGTGACGAGTTAAACGTAGCTGTAAGCTAATACTGTATCTAATTTATAGGAACTTGACTATAACCGCTACTTTACTTAATTTTGGCCATCAGCGGTTAGCTTTTTAGTAACGAACCTTACTTGTCAGATATGGTTAGATGCTTCATTTGGCAGCATCTATCTTACTTATTCTATTACCAAGCACTGGCTATAAAAGCATTTTGAATCCATTCTGGTTGATTGTCTAACTGCTCATTTCTTGAATTTGACTTACTCATCGTGTTGTAAGCAATGACATCAAACCGGCAGTCATAATGAGCATACTCAGGATACTGCTGCAAAAAGGACTGCGCTGTCTTAATAACTTTGCGTTGCTTGCTTGTCGTCACGCTGAGTGCTGCATCGCCATAATTCGAGAACTTGCGCTGGCGAACTTCAACAAATACTAATGTTGACCATGCTGAACCTGTCTCAATCATGACCAGATCCAACTCACCTACTTTTGGCTGTTGCCAATTTTGCGCGACTAACCTTAACCCTTGAGCTTGTAAATACTCACACGCTTGCTGCTCAAACCGACTACCTTGGCGCTGTTTTGGTGAGGTTAAGATTAAGGGCTTATGGTTCGGCATAAGGTTGATTGGTCTGACTAACATTTGAGAATTATCATAGCACAACATGCTAAACTAGCCACTTCTGCGCGTTCTACTCTCACAATCTATCGGTTCCCTCACTTATTATTTGACTGAAAAACCATAGATAATGACTGTACATACTAGCGCACTATTGTTTTTTAACGTCTTTTTAACGACCCGAGGTTTTCATGTCTACCCCTACTGCGATGCCAGCTTGTCTCTATATCGTTGCCACGCCGATTGGCAATATGTCCGACATGACAACGCATGCAATTGATGTCTTAAAGCAGGTCGCCATCATTGCCTGCGAAGACACCCGCACCTCAGGTAAACTACTGTCACATTTTGGCATCGATACCAAAGGCAGCAAAGGTGACGAGACAAAAGACTCAGAGACCCGTCCTGCTAAAAGCAGTATCGAAAATGATGACACGACGACAAAGCAAAAAGGTCACAATAAGCTATGGGCCTATCACGAGCATAATAGCGCCATTCAAACGCCTAAAATTATTGAAATGATTGAACAAGGTCATTCGGTTGCCTTGATTAGTGATGCGGGTACACCTCTGGTCAGCGATCCAGGTTATCAACTGGTACAAGCCGCGCATGAAGCTGGCGTGACCGTATCACCTATCGTTGGGGCTTCTGCTGCAATTGGCGCATTGTCAGTAGCAGGGCTACCATCTGATCGATTTAGCTTTATTGGGTTCTTGCCTGCCAAAACTCACGGTCGTCAAAAACAGCTGAGCGATCTAATCGCACGTACCGAAACTTTAATCTTTTATGAAGCGCCGCATCGTATCGTATCTAGTCTAGAAGACATGGCAACGATATTTGGTGCAGACCGCGCGGTGACTTTTTGCCGGGAATTAACTAAGACGTTTGAAACGGTACACAAGAGCACCCTTGGCGAGTTGGTTGAGTTTGTCAAAGCAGATGACAATCAGCAACGCGGCGAGATAGTCGTGGTCGTCGCTGGCGTCGGTGTGGCAAAAGATACTGACGATATCAGTACGCATGATAAATTGCTACAGCGTTTGCTAGAGGATTTGTCAGTCAAAAAAGCAGCCGCACTGGCCTCTGATATCACTGGTGTAAAGAAAAATGCGCTTTATCAGCGTCTACTAGAGTTGCAAGCTGACTAGTTTTTAATAATAAAAAGATAACCATTTATAAATGAATTGAGGAGAGACAAGCAATGTACGATGTAATGGCAATAGGTAATGCGTTGGTGGATCACGAATATGTGCTGTCAGATGCGGCACTAGAAGAGACCGAGCTGACCAAAGGTAATATGACGCTGGCTGGTATTGAAGAGCAGCAGCAACTACTGGCTTACTTTAAACTGGCTGAGATTGAGCCATCAAAACAAGCAGGCGGCGGATCCGCAGCCAATACTATGTTTACCTTTGCCAGCTTAGGCGGTAAGCCTTTTTATGCTTGCCGCGTTGGTGATGATGATCAAGGGGCGTTTTATCTCAGAGACTTGCACGAAGCAGGTGTCGCGACCTCAGACAAATCTATCCATGCAGGCGGTGTGACTGGCTCCTGTGTGGTTGCCGTTACCGAAGATGGTGAACGCACCATGCAGACCTATCTTGGTACTTCAAGTGAGATTGTCGCTGACAATGTTGATTTTGACGCATTGACGCAAGCAGATTGGCTATATATCGAAGGCTATCTAGCGATGTCTGAGAGCATCCAACCAGCAATGACTCAATTGCGTCAACAAGCTGGCATTCATAATGCAAAAATCGCGGTGAGCTTTGCTGACCCTGCGGTAGTAAAATTTGCCAAAGATGGCTTGCTCAATATGCTCGGCAACAAAGTCGCAGTGATATTCTGTAATAGCGAAGAAGCCAAGCTATTCACCGATAAAAAACAAGTCAAAGCAGCAGCGCGTGCCCTGCTTGAATACTGCCAAATTGCCGTCGTCACTGATGGTGCCAACGGTGCAGTCATCGCCCACCAGCCTAATGACGAAGCAGAAATTGAAGTCCATGACGTTGCAACGCCAGTAGTGGCCGATGTCATTGACACCAATGGCGCAGGCGATAACTACGCTGGTGCTTTCTTATATGCGCTATCGCAGCAGTATAGTCTGCCAGAATGCGGTCGTCTTGCCAGCGAAATATCAGCACAAGTTATTCAGCAGTTTGGACCGCGTCTTGCCTCGCAGGATTATCGAGATATCGCGCAGCGTGTACTTTCTGCTTAATTGTTAAACACATCTGTTGGACACAAAACAAAAAGCCCATATCAAATCGATATGGGCTTTTTTTATATCATTCAGACTTGTTCAAACAGTTTGCTCAATTTAATAAGCTCTTTGTATTAAGCAGTAGCTAATGCTTGGGCGAGATCGGCTTTGATGTCTTCGATATGTTCGATACCAATCGACAGTCTTACCATATCCGTACTAACGCCTGCATTTTCTAGCTCTTGCTCATTTAACTGACGATGGGTGGTCGTCGCTGGATGACAGGCCAATGATTTTGCATCACCGATGTTTACCAAACGAGTAATCAGTTGCAGCGCATCGATAAAGCGCGCACCAGCTTCTAGTCCACCTTTGACGCCAAAGGTCAAGATAGCAGAAGGCGTGCCTTTCATGTATTTTTTGGCAAGCTCGTGCTCAGGATGGTCAGACAGACCTGCGTATTTCACCCAAGCAACTTTATCATGGTCACGCAGATATTCTGCGACGGCTTGTGCGTTTTGCACGTGACGCTCCATACGTAGACTTAGCGTCTCCATACCTTGCAAGATACCAAAGGCATTTAGCGGGCTAAGTGCTGCGCCAGTGTTACGTAGTGGCGCAACGCGGGCACGGGCAATAAAGGCTGGCGCGCCTACGTCTTTTACGAAATTTACCCCATGATAGCTATAATCTGGCGTATTCAACAGTGGGAAACGCTCAGGGTAATCACCCCAAGCAAACTTGCCACTATCGACAATTGCACCACCGATTGAAGTACCGGTTCCGCTCATATATTTGGTCAATGAGTGAATCACAATATCTGCCCCGAACTCGAACGGACGGCATATCGCAGGCGTCGCCACCGTATTATCAATCACGACAGGTACACCGTATTCGTGAGCGACATCACTGAGCGCTTGAATATCAACGATATTACCTAGCGGGTTACCGATACTCTCTGCAAACACCATTTTAGTTTTGTCATCGATTAGATCACGAATGGCTTCTGGGTCTTTATGATCGAAGAAACGCACTTCGATACCTTGACGCGGCAATGCATGAGCAAATAAATTATAAGTACCGCCATATAGCGTTGATACAGCGACGATATTGTCGCCTGCTTCACAAATGGTCTGAATCGCATAAGTGATGGCAGCCATACCAGAAGCTACGGCAAGCGCACCGATACCACCTTCTAGTGCAGCCACACGCTCTTCTAGCACAGCGTTGGTCGGATTCATGATACGAGTATAGATATTGCCTGCGACTTTTAAATCAAACAGATCTGCACCATGCTGAGTATTATCAAACGCATATGAACTGGTATGATAAATAGGCACGGCGACTGCTTTGGTCGTTGGCTCTACACTATAGCCGGCATGAATCGCTAAGGTCTCAAGACGTTGAGGAGTTTCTGGTTGGTGGGCTGCTTGCTGGTCTGCTGATCCATCACTCATAGTACATTCCTTTATTTTGATAAAAGATGATTTGTTGACGACGTATCGCTCAAAAACCATCTTAAAAAACTGTCTGCTAAATCATAGCAATAAAAAAAGCTGAGTTCATCATAACTCAGCTTCTTTATTAAAAGAATAGCAAAATACTCATCTCTTCATGACAAATATTCATAAGCAGCAAACCAAACAGGCATATCTATATTAGAGATAATGGCTACCTTTATAGCAGCCACTTTGCTTTTAACTATTTTTTATTTTATTTATAGTAAGCATTCTCTGTACGAGTATGGTCAGTCTCGTCAACCACTTGGGTCAATTCTGGAATTTGCTGTTTTAGCTGCACTTCAACACCTTGACGTAAAGTCATATCAACCGCTGAACAGCCTTGGCAACCACCGCCAAATTTTAATACAGCGGTTAGACCAATGCCTTCTTCATCAATCAGCTCAAGCAACTGTACGTCACCGCCATGCGCTGCCAAGCCAGGGTTAATCTCTGACTGCAATACATAGTTGATACGCTCTTCGACACTGGCATCAGCGCCTACTTTAGGTACTTTAGAGTTTGGCGCGCGGAAAGTCAGCTGACCACCGAAACGGTCTTTATTATAGTCGATGACTGCGTCTTCTAGATAAGGTACTGACGCCGCCTCAATAAAGGCAGAGAAGTTCTCATACGTAAAACGCAAATCAGCGCTGTCTTCTTCGCCCGGCTGGTTATAAGCCATGCAGCACTCCGCACGCGGCGTACCTGGATGCTCAACGAAGATACGCACACCGATACCATCGGTATCTTGCTTAGATAACAAATCTGCCAAGTAGCCTTGAGCTGACTCAGTGATAGTGATGTTGCTTTTTGCTTCGACTTGCTCGGTATCTAGGGCTGATTCATAGCCAGCTGTTTGGTCTAGTTGGTTATCAGCTTGGTTTTGCTCACTCATAATGTTTCCTATGCGTTATGACACAAACGCTATATCTATTATGGCTACTGTGTCGTGAATTTGGATTTTTAAAATATTTACGATTTATATAAGGCATGCAGACTGGCAATGATTGATATTTATTATTGTATGACATTGGTCGACATGAGTATAAAGTTTAATCCGTCTATAGCAGTCATTATACCTGAATCAAGCATCAATTCCGACCACGCTACTGTGAATTGAATAGCGACCATTGTAAATGGTTGTCATTAGTTTTTTTAATGATGCTAACAGGTGGCAAAGTAACTTTATATTTAGATGAGAAACTACAAACATGCTAAATAACTATGTCGGCTGTCAAGTTATTCTCTATATAAAGACAGCTATGCCATTTATCAAGCGCACTCAGCATCTTCGATATGCCACGCCGTTCACATCTAGTCCGAGCAAGTCATCTGGTTTTGACGTAGTATTGATAATTTGAATGATTTTATACATTAGCGTTATGAGCATGGTAGCTTTTAATTGTCTTGTATAAATATCGACTTGTATAAAGATTATGTGTTTTTTGGATAGGATCATTTTATGATGACACGGACGTTGCACCTAGTAACTACTAAGGATGATGAGAAAATTGCCGTTTGGAAAGTAGTCGATAATCCAGACAAAGATACGATAGCTAACACGTCAGAAAACAGCCTGCCTGACATCACACCGCAAAACATATTTTTGACGCATGGTACGTTTTCTGACAAGCAAACTTGCCTCAAAATCGCCGAATATTTTGCAGGGCTTGGTCATCACTGCTACATCATGGAATGGCGCGGGCATGGCGATAGCTCCTTACCGAAAGAAAAATTCAACTTTGAGACCGTCGCCACTTATGACTATGAAGCGACTTTTCGTTATTTCTTTGAAGAATTAAAACTCGATAATCTACATTGCGTCACTCATAGTGGTGGCGGTGTTGGTTTGACCATGTTTCTTGTCCAAAACCCAAGCTATATCGATAAGGTCAATAGCATCAGTATGTTTGCCTGCCAAGCTTTTGGCGCAGTAAAAGACTCGACCAGCTACGCGAAAATCCTTACCGCCAAGGTACTTACTCGACTGGTCGGCTTTATACCCGCTAAGCAGTTCAAGGTAGGCCCTTTTAACGAAAGCTACTATACGATGACCCAGTGGTACGATTGGAATTTGCGTAAAAACTTTAGAAGTAGTTTTTTGAAAAAGGCTAATTTTGATAAAGGTAGAGCGAATACAGATGAAATAAACGAAATCACTTACCAGCAAAAGAATGCTGGCGATGACTTTATTGACTATCGACATCATATGGCTCAGATTACCATTCCCGTTTATTCTATTAGCGCAAAAGGCGATACCTTCATATCCCCTACTTGCGGCTGTCGTTTGTTTTTTGATGGCTTTAACAATTCAACCAATGTCTTTCGAGAGTACTCGCTCAGTAACGGCGATTTAGATGATTATACGCACAGTCGTATTATGATTAGCCGCAATGCTGCCACAGAGATTTGGCCAACAGTAACGGCATGGGTAGAAAGGCATGCGAGAACTCAGGATAAATAATGACCACTTTAATACTGATTACCTTCGCTGTTTTAACTATTGCTATGGCAATTGTCTATCAGTACTACTTTACTATGACCAAGCAAATAATGAATCGTTACGACAAAGCGCCCTATGTACTCGTCCTGTTTTATAATCCCTCATATCACATAATTTTTTATGCGGATCATAAAAGCGACCTAACGCCCAAAGAAGCAAATGCTTTTAAGTACTACTTCTCAATATATACTGTCATGATCATTTTATTTACTACCCTGTTCCTTATAGGAAATACACTCATCTATCTACATACAACCTAGCTAACAGATTCAACAAAACATCTTTATACTTGTCAGAAAGTCATAGGCTGTGTCAGTATTAGCGTCATTAATTTTTAATCAATAAAAATAAGTCGTAGGAAGTTGGCGTCTATGAGTGAATTATCAGAGCAACAGTCAGATAAGCAGAACCTAGATCAGAAAAGCAGTAAACACTATCGTTATCTAGTCTTTATCGGACGCTTTCAGCCGTTTCATGCTGGTCACAAAGCCGTCATCGATGAGGCATTAAAACGCTCAGATGAAGTGATTATGCTGATCGGCTCAGCCAACTTGCCACGTAGCTTACGCAATCCATTTAGCGTCGCTGAGCGTGCCGCAATGATTAAAGGCGCCTACTCTGAAGAAGAAGCCGCTCGTATCCATTGCGTTGGCTTAGATGACGCACTCTACAATGACACTCGCTGGCTACAGTATGTGCAGGCAGGCGTGAAATCTGTCACTGGCGACTTGCAGACGGACATTGGCTTGATTGGTCATTCAAAAGACAGCTCATCGTACTATCTGTCATTGTTCCCCAACTGGGACTCTGTATCAGTGCCCAATTATCATAATTTATCAGCCACGCCTATTCGCGACAGCTATCTGATGGGTGCTACGCCAACACCTGAGCGTACGCCTGAGTCGACGCGCAACGTCCTCGATGCATTCAAACAAACTGAAAACTATCATCAATTGCATGAAGAAGCAGACTTTATTGATAAATATAAAAGACAATGGGAATCAGCCCCATACCCACCTACTTTTATGACTGCCGATGCATTGATTGTACAGTCGGGCCATATCCTACTGGTTGAGCGCCGCAGTATGCCAGGACGTGGACTGTGGGCGCTACCTGGTGGATTTTTGAATCCAAAAGAGACATTGTTTGATGCTTGTATCCGTGAGCTGCGTGAAGAAACTCGCCTCAAAGTGCCTGAGCCAGTACTGCGCGGCTCTTGCCATAGCCAACATACCTTTGACGATCCATATCGCTCAGCGCGTGGTCGCACCATTACTCAAGCGTTTTATTTTCAGCTCAAAAACGATCCGAAAGGTTTGCCAAAAGTAAAAGGCGGCGATGATGCGACCAAAGCATTTTGGTTACCATTGGCTGAGCTCGATGCCAAAATGATGTTTGAAGATCACTATGCAATTATTACTAAAATGGTTGGCTTATAGTTCGCTGCTAATCGCTTTTTCTAGTAGCTTTCTTTAGTAGTCTTTTTCTAATAGCTACTTGAGCAAATTATTACCAAAACAGTTATCACTAAATATCGCACTAATAACTTGATATCAACGCCGATAGACGGCAATCAACCGCCGCCACTGCTTTTTCATTAAAGCAGCTGCGGCATTTCAAAGCAGAGGAGCTCTGTGATGTATACCAGTAATTTAAACAATTTAATCTTAAATAGTGACAGCTATAAGACTTCACATTGGGTGCAATACCCGAGCGGAAGTGAGTATCTATCAAGCTACATTGAGGCGCGCAAAGGCGATTACGATGTGGTGTTCTTTGGTCTACAAGCCTTTATCAAAGAGTACTTAAGTACGCCTATCACTCATCAAGATATTGATGAAGCCGAAAAGGTCATTCAAGCGCATGGCCTAACCTTCAATCGTGCTGGCTGGGAACATTTGATCGAAAAACACGACGGCTACTTGCCATTGCGCATCCAAGCCGTACCCGAAGGCAGCATCGTGCCCGTGTCCAATGTAGTCTGCCAAGTGATCAACACCGATCCTGAGTTTTACTGGCTACCCAGCTATATCGAAACAGCGCTATTGCGTGCGATTTGGTACCCATCCACGGTCGCGAGTGTTTCTCACTATTGCAAAGACATTATCCGTCAAGCGTTAGAGAAATCAGCGGACAATACAGAGTCCCTGCCTTTTCGCTTGCATGACTTTGGCGCGCGCGGGGCATCGAGCCAAGAAACGGTTGCACTGGGTAGCTTAGCGCATTTGGTCAACTTTGCTGGTACTGACTCGATGACAGCGCTTATAGCTGCTAGTCGCTGGTATCAGATGGGTGATGATATGCCGGCATTCTCTATTCCAGCGGCTGAGCACAGTACGATGACAGCTTGGGGACGTGATGGCGAGACTGCTGCTTTTCATAATATGATTGAGCAGTTTGGCGGTGAAGACAAAGCCTTTTCGGTCGTTTCAGATAGTTATGATTTATGGAATGCCATCGACAATATCTGGGGCGATGCCTTAAAAGACGAAGTCAAAAATATGGGCGGCACTTTGGTTATTCGTCCAGATAGTGGCGAGCCTACCAAAGTCGTCCGTGAAGCGTTAGAGCGCTTGGCGGTGAAGTTCGGTACGACTGTAAACAGCAAAGGCTATAAAGTGCTGCCCGACTACGTACGCATCATCCAAGGTGATGGCATCAGCTCGCAAAGCTTAAGCAAAATTATTGATGTGGTAATCAAAGCGGGTTTTAGCATAGAAAATGTGACGTTTGGTATGGGCGGTGGTCTATTGCAGCAAGTCAACCGCGACACCATGAGTTGGGCGATGAAATCTAGCGCTATCTGTATCGATGGCGCATGGAAAGATATTTATAAAGACCCTGTCACCAGCCGCTCAAAACGCTCGAAAAAAGGACGATTGGCACTGGTAAAAGCCGACAGCGGCCAGTTAACAACCATAAAAGAAAATGAGATGAGCGACCCAACTGACGATCTATTACGTGATGTCTACGTCGATGGTAAATTGTTAATTGAAGACAGTCTTACGACTATTAGGGAACGTGCAGGATGGTAGACACTAATAAGCTGACATCGGTCGCAAGAGACGTCTTACTTGCCCCTGTCTACCTCTATCAAGGTCGCAAAATCAAGCGTGATACGGTTCGCTTGCCTGAACCACATGGCGAAAGGCATGGCATGATTGACCTGCCTCAATCGAATAATGAGATATCAGCGCAAAATGCTAAGACATTTAACCTTATGGTCGTCGGTGATTCAGCAGCAGCAGGTGTGGGTAGTCAAACGCAGCAAGAAGCGTTGGTCGGTAAGCTCATCCCGATACTGGAGCAAAACGAAACTATCCAAGCAAACTTTGCTCGACTCAATTGGTCATTGCAAGCGACAACAGGTCACACTAGCTTTGATATTCTACGCAGGTTATATGTCCTACCGGCTCCTGAACAGCCTATTGATGTGATGTTGCTAAGCGTAGGGGTCAATGATACGACTTCCAATGTCTCTGTGCACAAATGGCAACAGCAAGTTGAAGATATCATCAATATTGCGCAGCGCAAATTTGGCGTACGAGAACTGGTTTTTTTAAGTTTGCCGCCGATGGCGCAAATGCCTGCAATCCCTGCTCCGCTCAACAACTTTGTAGGTGCAAAAGCATCGGTACTTGATGGGATATTACAGCAGGTCTGTGCGGCTCATGCGGGTGTTACGTATATGGCAACCAATTTTACACGGATGCTAGAAGAGCATGCAAATGGCTCGGCTATCGATATCAATGTGATGTTTGCCAGTGATGGATTTCATCCTAGCAGTCTGATGTACGGCTATTGGGCGCAGCAAATCGTAGAAACCATTATTCAGTTACTAGATTCTATTCAGATATTAGACTTATCTACTACTGAGTTTGAGCGCTAAAAAGCTGGATAGATTATTATTTAGATTATAAAAAATTAAACCAAAAAAAACCGCTGAATAATCAGCGGTTTTTTATTGCTTAGCAAAATATATTTACACCATAAGTGCAAATTATTCAGCAGCGTCTGCAGCTTTCTTGCTACGGCCGCCAAATGCGCCAAAGCGTTTGTTGAAGCTTGCAACACGACCTTCAGTAGAAGTTTTACGTTGCTCACCAGTATAGAATGGATGCGACGCACTTGAGATGTCAAGTGGGTAGTATGGGTATTCTTTACCTTCGTATTCACGAGTCGCTTTAGTCTTAGCAGTTGAGCGAGTCAAAAAGAACACGTCAGCGTTAGTGTCGTGGAATAAAACTTCTTGGTAATTAGGGTGGATATCTTTACGCATAATATACTCTCTAGGTCCGATGTATGTACGACGTCTAAATACAGCATCATCGATGATGTATCAAACAAATAATGACATACGTAACTGAGGCACTAAGGACATTACAAGTATGGCAACTGCGTCACTGGCTTATTCCAGCACCCAACACCACCCTTCTGTTCGCTTAGCCTTTCCCCAGCGGGAAAATTAAACCGCGATTTTAACGGTTTTTGATGCAAGACGCAAGGAGCAGTTGTGATAGAGATATGTGATAACTTGTCACTATAAGGTTGAGAGAGTTGAGATAGGCGATTGATTTTAGTACAGTAATAAAGTTAGCTAAATTAATCAATTATATTAATAGTTGTAGCTAATCTAACTAAATATAACCTTAGCTTTTAATCATATATAGTATACTTAAAGGGTAAAACTACGCTACACATACTCACTCTTACCATAACTTTTACCAACTCATTTACTTCTCAATCACCCATAACTTAATTAGATTAAATAAGGACCATTTAATGATAAATACTAAAATAAGCACGGCCACCAAAGCACTATTTATTGGCTCAGCGTTAGCAGTTACTACCATAGCAAGCGCTGCACTACCAACTCAGTGGGAATTAGACGACTCACATACTCGCGTTGGATTTTCTGTCAGTCATTTAGGGTTTTCAACCACCATGGGTCACTTCAATGATGTCAAAGGTATGGTGAATTATGATATCAAAGCACCCGATAAAACCAGCATGAACTTTACCATTGCGACTGACAGTATCGATACCAATTGGGATGCTCGTGACAAGCATTTAAAAACGGATGAGTTTTTTAATGTTGCAAAATATCCAACCATGACTTTCAAATCTACTCAGGTCAAATTCATCAATCCTCAGCAGGCTAAAGTAACGGGTGACTTTACTTTGCTTGGTCAAACCAAACCACTAACCTTAGATGTTACATTGAACAAAATCGCTAATAGCCCTCTTACCAAAGAGCCAGTCGTTGGTTTCCGTGCCACTGGTACACTTGATCGCGCCGCTTATGGTATGACTGCTTACGCTGACGGTATCACTACCAACGTCCCTATCCAAATCGATGGCGAGCTAGTAGAAAAGAAATAACTGTAAGCTTGTAGCTCTCTAACAGCCTCCAACAAAAACAAGAAAGCAGCCTACCCTCGTTTATAGAGGCAGGCTGCTTTTTTATTTCCTATAGTCTCTTCTACGCTCTAATCATATATATTCATTATTTTACATAAAAGGTTTTTATATACTTGAAGGCTTCATACTTTGTTGTTATATTCATATATACGGATTTACGAATATATAACGCAACACTGAGGGAGTAGCAACGTGGATACAGTACAAGTTGATTACATAGCGATAGATGCTGAGTGGGATAAGAAGGTATCAAGTCATCATTTTGATATATACCACTTATCTGGTTGGATTGCGGCCTCAGCTGTTATCGACAAGGGCAAACCTCAAGGCATCATCGCTCATTATAAAAATAAAGAAGTATTGTTACCCATTATAATTAGAGACATTGACTCAGAGCACTGGGATGCTACTTCCACTTATGGCTACGGTGGCCCGTTGATGGACAAAACCCTCACTGATGCCGAGTTAGACGTCGTACTAGATGAGATAAGAGCTTTTCTTTGCGAGAGAGGCTGCGTGTCTTTATTTATGCGGTTACACCCGATTATTAATAAAGAATGGATACCTACAGTTGGCAAAGCACTGACTCACGGGCTGACCTTGATGTCTGATTTGAGTAAGTCAGAAGAAGAGCATTGGAGCGAAACACAAAATCGACATCGCCGCGGTATCAAAAAAGCCATAAAAATGGATGTCGTGACGAAAACAGAATTCTTGACTAGGCAAAACGCGATGGTGTTTTCAGACATTTATAAAGAGACAATGCGACACGTCAAGGCTAGTGATTATTACTTCTTTGATGATGATTATTTTTTTAATTTACTTGAAAACCTTCAAGAAAAAATACTGTTGATAACTGCCTATCAAGACGACAAACCAATTGGGTCTTCTATATATACGCTCTGCCAAGAGTCTGGCATTATGCAGTTTCATCTTGGCGGCACGCTGAACGCTTATACACATCTACAACCTTCTAAACTTATCACTCATGTCGCTCGCAATTGGGGACGAGAGAACCGTTATGAAGTGCTACATCTTGGTGGCGGCGTTGGCTCCAATTTAGATTCTTTATATGAGTATAAGAAAGGCTTTAGCTCGCAAGAGTTACTATTTAAGACTTATAGACTCGTTGTTAATGCAGTGAAATATACAGAGTTAGTAGCTGATATCTGGTTCACGGAAAGTGATCTGCTTTCAGACTTTTTTCCTTTATATCGAAAAGAGCCTAGCAAAGAAGAAGTGCTAGAGACTATTCAGATTGAGCCTTTAGCAAAGATGACATAGTACAGATTACATCTAATACTAGAGAATATATGAGCGCTGCTGTTAATATAGTAAAGAGTAACCCCAAGCAAATAAAAAGCAGCCTGCCTCTATAATTGAGGACAGGCTGCTTTTTTATCTTAACGTTTTCGAGTCAGTCTATATCTAATGCATACTACTTACTTGGGATAACGTGCCAAACGCCAAGTTTATCATCACCGTCTTTGTCACCAACTTTTGTATCGTTAGCATAGAAGTATAAAGGCTTACCGTTCATTGCCCACTGATATTTGCCATCTTCACGCTTGAATGCAGCGAACTGACCTGAAGCTTTAGCATCGCTAGGCGCTTTGAAAATTGGCCACACAACTTGGCAGGCTGCACCGCAATCTGACTTATTCATAGAGTCTTTATCAAACGTATATAACGTCATATGGTTAGTAGCATCCACCAACACCCCATTCTTGCTAGTGACTAGTGCTGTATTATTGCTCGTTGCCTGTACTTCATGCGTACCTGACATATCATTACCGACTACGTTTTTTAGAGTGGTACACCCAGATAGTGCCAACACACCTGTTAGTGCCGATAACATCAATATATTTTTCATCATAACTTCCTTGTAATTTTAGTCGTATTTTTTATAGCGATAAGCTTGTGGTGGTTTACTTTATCGACTGTCCCTTTTGTTAATTCTGATATTTGTAATTTTGAATAGTCATCAAAACAGAACCTACGCTTCTTGTTAAGCAAAATAAATATAGCATACGGTTTTATATTATCTTGATAATCAATATACACGCTTACAAAAGTGGTCGAATTTTACAAAACAATAAAACGAGCTTATTTTCTATTTCACAGGTTTGCCACTTCTCTCGTTTACTCTATTTTTAGACAGGCTCGTTTGTCTGAAAAACTTCACACATATAGCGACTCGTTGACAAAACTCATGCATCTTCTTACGTATTTCCCATCATATTGTCTGTAGTTCTTCGTAAAATAAACCTATAGAGATGAAGAACGGCTAAACAATAGAAAAGATGACTATTGAAGTTCAGATTTGTGTGTTGAACTTAATTACTTTCGCACGCATATCAAGAAATATAGAACATTGAATAAATATACCGAGCACGGCCTAATACAGATGCTATTAAGGATACAACGACGACAATGACTCAGTCTTTTGATAAAAACTACGCTCAATCCTTTAATCGTGACGCTCATTCTGAGGTGTTATCTTACGGGGCAAAAAACATTCAACCTAAAAAGCGTGTTGGCATTTTGGGCGGCGGTACTGCGGGATCGACGATTGCGATTCGACTTGCTGCATTAGGGTTAGAGACCTATTTGTTTGAAAAGAAAAAATCACTCATTGATGGACCACCTATGTGTCATTTGCATGCAGGTGGTAACTTGTACCGTGAAATACCGGACGAGGATTGCGTAGCGCTGCTTAAGCAATGTATCGATATTTTGCGTTTGTATCCGCATACTATTGACGTTCGTCCTACGGTGTTTGCCGTACCGACACGTGACGAAGGATTACCTGAAGACTTACTACCGCGTTTAGATATTTTGACTGATGCTTATCAAGAACTGATCGACCAAGATGTTAATAATAAAGTATTGGGCGAGCCTGAAGATTATTATCAGCTTTATAGCCATGAGCGATTGATTGAGTTGTCTGAACGTGAGCAAGTCGCTGTGCCAAGTACGGTTGATGAGTGGATGATTCCAGTCGCTAGATACTTGGATTTGAACAAAGTTAAATTTCCGTTAATTGTCGTTCAAGAATATGGCTGGAATATTTTTCGTTTAGCCGCTTCTGCTAAGCTTGCGCTCGAAGAATACGACAATGCGCATGTATTTACTGAAACTGCTGTGCAAAAAGTCGTGCCGGTAGATTGTGAAAATTGTACCAACGCTGACCATCATGTCACCAAATGGCGTATCGACTATCAACAGATCCATAGTCAAGAACACGCCTCTCAGCCTGAGTCTATCGAAGTTGATTACCTAGTCAATGCTTGCGGTTTCCGTACAGGTGTTATTGACGATATGGTTGGTGTCGAAGTCACGCGTATGGTTGAGTTCAAATCGTCTTATGTGACCCATTGGGGCGATGCTGGTGGACAGATACCAGAGATTATCGTTTATGGTCAACGAGGTACGCCAGAAGGCATGGCGCAGCTTACTCCCTACCCTGGTGGATATTTTCAGATTCACGGTATGAGTAAAGCCATTACCTTGTTTGATGATGGTCTTGTCGCATCGAGTGAAGACAGTGCACAGCCCAAACTACCACAGCAATATGTGCACTATATTGAAGACGGTTGGGATAAAGCGCCCCTACAGGCACGTAGTCAGCAAGCGATTGAATATGTGGCGGAGTTTGTACCGACATTTAACAGCGCACGTACTGTTGGTAACGCGCTATACGGTGGGCAGCAGATTCCTGGACAAGATGATACGCTGCGAGTCGCTGATGTGAGTTTATACTCCAATATACGCTATGCCCGTGCAGAAAACGTCAAAGCATCTTCGACCTTGATTGCCGCTGATCAAATCGTTAATGAGCTGACAGATCTAGGTTTGATAGAGAACGATACACCTCTGAATCGTAGTCGCTATGCCCATGAATGGTCGTACCTTGTCCATAACGATAGCCTCGCTGTCGATGAGGTTGCACGTGAGCTCGCTAAGCAGCGGGGATTCCCAATCGCGATGGCTCATGTCAATCATAGTATTCGTGAAGTAGCATTGGACGATCTCACGCCTGCTGATGCCTAATAGACATGATTCGCTGATAGGTTATTAATACATATAATAAAGGAGCAGATAACCGAGATTTGGTTGTCTGCTCCTTTTGTTGCAATAGCTTTTAATATTTAAGCATTTGCTGTGTATGAATAGCTATACGACTTAACTATTACTACCAGCCATTTTCTCCGTATCCACAGCATCATCTATGGTCACTACTGTCTGTAGCATATCGATCGCTTCGCTGATGGTATTGCACACCACTAGACGATCTAAATCTTCCTGCTTCATAAAGCCTTGCTCAGTGGTATATTTCAAATGCTCAATCATACGGTCATAAAAACCATTAATATTCAGAATAATCATTGGTTTTTCGTGCTGGTACAATTGACGCCACGTAGCAATTTCCATGATTTCTTCTAATGTTCCTAGCCCGCCTGGTAGCGTGATAAAGGCATCGGCATACTCTGCCATGACGGTCTTACGCGTGTGCATAGTGTCAGTCAAATGCAAGCGAGTCAGCTGCTCATGAGCGATTTCGTGCTTGAGCATAAAGGTTGGAATCACGCCCACTGCTTGCGCGCCGCCATTAATTACTTCATCTGCAACCGCGCCCATCAGACCGATACTAGCGCCACCATATACTAGCCCCATGCCATTGTTTGCCAAGGCACTACCAAGCTCGCGTGCTGCCTGTTCATATACGTCACCGTTGCCCAAGCGTGAACCGCAATACACAGCCACGAGCGGCATGGACAAGGTAGACTTGTCGACTGCTTTTTCAATATTTGTAATGTCTTTGCTTGTGATTACGTCATAAGTATCATCGTTAATTTTCATTTGCATATAGCTTCCTTAATTACCTGTCAGTTTTTATTGAGTGCTTGTTATTAGTGAAGGCTGCATACCGACACCTGTCATTTATATTGTCATGCACATGATTCATAAGACAAACTCAACCAAGCCATACGAAACTTGGAAGTCATATTTGAGCAACTGTCTTGCCAGCATTTATCTTAACATAAGCAATGCTACCACATAGTCACAACGATTTATCACTACGCAACGACTACACTTTCAAGATGCGCATTTATTGTTCATCATAGCTTTATATTCATTATCTACTAATAAAAATACTAAGGTATACCCATGGATAATCATAACGCCTCTCCCACTGCCGAGCCATCAAGCTCTGTGGTTAATAGCAATCTCACTAATAAAAGTAATATGAATGATGCGAGCAATATTGATACTTACTCATTAAGTATCATGACCGATCGCAACCAAGCATTGGCAGCCACTGTCTACCGCCCTAAAGATGTGACAAAAAAATCCGTCATGATGGCACCAGCCACAGGTATTAAGCGTCACTTTTATCATAATTTTGCGACCTACCTAGCAGAAAGCGGCTTTGGGGTGCTGACCTTTGATAATGAAGGAATCGGTGAGTCACTATCGACCGATCTGGCAAAATGTAGCGCTTCCTTGATCAGTTGGGGTCGCCATGACATGCCAGCTGTACTTGATGCCTTACAAGATGAGTTTCCTGATGCCTCTTATCATCTTATCGGTCATAGCGCAGGGGGTCAGCTCATCGGCTTGATGCCCAACTATCAGGCGATTGGCTCAGTGTTCAATGTCGCTTGCTCGTCAGGGCGTATCAAAAATATGGGCATGCCCTATAAGCTTAAAGCCATGGGCTTTATGGATGCGTTTATTCCATTTGCTAACTTAACACTAGGCTATACGCCGTCAGATAAAATCGGTATGGGTGAGCCACTGCCACGCGGCGTGGCTCGTCAATGGCGTGAATGGTGTAATGGCGCGGGCTATATCAAAACCGCATTTGGCAAAAGCATACACACGCATTTCTACGATGAGCTCAGCATGCCAGCACTATGGCTTGGCTTTAGCGATGATGATATCGCCAACAGTGAAAATATGGACGATATGATAAGGGTATTTACAAAAATGCCCGTAGAAAAGCGATTCTTGGACCCTGAGTATTTTGGTCTAAATCATATCGGTCATATGCGCTATTTTAGCAGTAAGACCAATATCAAAGCGCCGCAGCTATGGCAGATGGCGGTGACATGGTTGCACGAACAGCCATAAGCTTATTTTCATGTAGCCCCTTATATATTAGCTACGTAACAACTCAGATTACTTTTCTGCGTTTTCTGCGTCTTCTAGTTTTAAGCGTTTAGTCAGTGCCGAATACAGCGAAGGCTGCATATTATGAATATTGCCTATCATCCATTTAACATAGCTGATAGGCACATCCTTGATCGGCTTGCCTTTATGCTTACCAAACGGCATCTTGTTCACAGGAGTCGCCTTATTGGAGATAGCATGTGCCGCTGCAAAATTTGTCGGCGCAATTTCTAGACGCTCGCAGCATGCTTGATACAGCAGATAGCACATCCGAGCATCGCCAAGCGCATCATGAGCGGCAATCGTCATTGCACTCGCCTCACCCTTGCCCAACAGCTGCTCGATACACTTAGACTGACCGTAAGCACGCCATTCTGGAAAAGCTGCCCGCGCAAGTCTCACCGTACAAATCAGCTTAGCAGAAGGACTGCCAATCACTCGCCAATCAAAACGTACGTTATGACCAATCAAGTACTCTGGTAATTCAAACTGCTCCAACTCAAAGCGCTCAAGACCAGCCACATCATCATCGGTAATACCATGCACCTTTATGACAATAGGTGAAATAGATCGACCACTATTAAAGTATTTCATCCACTCAAAACCAGTTGCTACATTGATAGTAGCAACTTGGATAGGTCTGGGATCACTGCCCTGATCTGTTTCGGTATCGATAACCAACGCCGTTTCGCGCATGGTAGAGATATCAGCAGGATTAAAAGCATCATTCATAAAATATTAACCATCAGTAGCAACTGTCTATGCTCAGCAGAAATGTTAAGTAGATAAAACTATATTTGCTGTTTATTTCCTTAACCATAAGGATATCTATTGGGGTAAAAACGATAGATAACAATGCGATACATACGTTATCAGACGAAGCTTTTATAATAAAATCTCAAATGGCATAAAATATATATGAGACATCAATGCTAGCAGATGGAAACAACCAGCCTCCCAGACTTTCTTTTTTTAGTCGTTTAATAAGCCTACTAATTAAGGCTATCGTATTACTAGCACTGTTATTTGTCTTTGATAAACTGCTACCCAGTATTAGTCAACAAACGCAATCATTTGTGGTTGCCAAATGGCAGCAATTGAGTCTATTGCAACAAGAACTACCGACCGAAAACAGCTTACCCAGTCCACTACCAGAACGAAACCTGACAGACACTTGGGGCGCTGCACGTAGTCAAGGCCGCTCCCACGAAGGTATCGATATCTTTGCGCCGCGTAATACTCCCGTGCAGTCGACCACGCAAGGCATAGTAAGCAAGGTTGGTGAAAACACATTGGGTGGGCGCGTGGTCGTGGTGGTAGGGCCGGGTGGCGCAGGACATTACTACGCTCATCTAGAAGACTATGCTGACATCTCTCCCAATGACTGGGTCAATCAGGGCGATGTGATAGGTTATGTGGGCGATAGCGGTAATGCAAAAGGGACACCAACACACGTACATTATGGTATCTATATTAATGGCAGTGCGGTCAACCCTTATCCGCTTTTGCAAAAGGATTAACGAATACAGAAAAGTATATCGTTAACCTAATTTGAAATAATGATAGGTTTAGATTAATCAAAAAACTTAAGCCGAGAAACGAACGCTAATACAGACCAGAAATCATATTAATTGGCTGTGACGGATCTGACGTAGTTTGAGGGAAATACCACACTAAATGTCGATCCTTCCCCTTCTACTGAATCGATTTGCAGTTGCGCTTCGTGCTGGTGCAATACGTGTTTTACAATCGCTAATCCCAATCCCGTACCACCTGTTGCACGGCTGCGACCTTTGTCGATACGATAGAAACGTTCTGTCAAACGGGCGATATGCTCTGACGCAATACCAATCCCATCATCTTCGACCGCGAAACGGCAGCCATCAGACGTTCTTGTCCAGCTGATAGTGATATTGCCACCCTTTGGCGTATATTTGATTGCATTGATTACTAGATTGGATAGCGCACTATTCAAGTACATCTCTGACCCGTACAGCCCATCGTACGTATCTATATGCAAATGAACGATATGTTTGTACGCTTGGTTGTACGCTTGGGCATCGTCGTAGATATTGGTTAGTAGCTTAGTCATATCTATGTAATGCAGCTCATGTGACTCTTCGATTTCAATCTTAGACAGTAGCAGTAAGTCGTTCACGATTCTGTTCATACGGGCCGTTTGCTGCGTCATCAGCTCAAAACCGCGACGCCATTGCGGCGGCATATCTGGCTGATCGGAGAAATTCTCTAGGTAGCCCATCATCACAGTTAGTGGTGTTCTAAGCTCATGCGAGACATTCGCCACAAAATCTTGACGCATTTGCTCTAAGTGCCGCAAGCGGGTCACATCATATACAAACAGCAGTTTTTCATCACCGAAAGGGGTCAATTCACACTTTAAGTAGCGACTAGGATCTCGCCATGATTCTATATGGACGCCATCGTTAGGTATCGTTGTACCTTCATAGTACTGGCGGAACTCAGGTACAGTAATAAAGTCAAAGATGTTCTGACCTTTATCCTCTGGCTGTAGCAGCAATAAGTCTTGTGCCGCCTGATTCCACCATTCTAGACCGTCATTGTTGTTGAGCAAAATCACTGCATCGCGCAGGGCTCGTAGTGCACTGCCGATTTTTTTGAGTTGCTCTGCTGTGCTTTGAGTAGATATTTGCTCTAATAGAGCTGATTGCTCACTTTGTGCTGGCGCTATCTTGTCCATTTTTTATCCTTACCACTATGCGCGGCCTTTATATCGCTGCGGCATTATTTGTACAAGATTAACTTGGCTCAATCAGGCTAGAAAATCGGTAGCCTGTCCCACGTACCGTCTGTATCAATGTATCACAGTCATAAGGTCGCAGTAATTTACGTAGACGTTTGATATGCACATCGATGGTTCGATCTTCGATATATACATTGCCGCCCCATACCTGATCGAGTAGCTGCGTTCGTGTATAGGCGCGCTCAGGGTGACTCATAAAAAATGCCAATAGGCGATATTCTGTGGGCCCAACATCAACGATTTTACCTGCAGCTGTCACACGCTGACTTTTGGTATCTAAACTTAACTGTCCAATTTCGATAGGTTTGTCGCTACTCATCGCGCTACTGCGGCGTAGTACGGCTTTGATTCTAGAAATCAGCTCACGAGTCGAAAAAGGCTTGGTCATATAATCATCTGCCCCTGCATCTAGACCATGCACCTTACTATCTTCTTCGCTTTTTGCCGTTAGCATAATGACTGGTATTTCAGAGAGCAGCTCATCGTTTTTTAGCATACGACAAAAATCCACACCGCTCTTGTCACCCGGCAACATCCAGTCTAACAGTATCAGTGACGGCCTATGATCGACCACTTGCTGATGCGCCTCTGATACGTCAGCCGCTTGCAAGCTATCAAACCCAGCCATTTCTAGCGTCATGACAACCATTTCACGAATCGCAGGCTCATCTTCAACAATCAAAATTTGCTCATTATACATAGGACATTCTCGGTGTTAGCGGACAAAATCTAGCATGTAAAAAGGCGATATATACTCACCAGTCTCTACCTATTAAACGGATTAATTATGACAGCTTGATGACACTCTAAAATCAGATTTCTAGTAAAAAATTGAGCGGCCCATCATTGACGCTCGACACTTGCATATCAGCACCAAACTGACCAGTTGCCACGTTCGGGTGCTTAGTTTTGGCATAATCGACCAGTTGTTCAAATAATGCTTGCGCCGCAGCAGGTGCCATCGCACCACCAAAGTCTGGTCGGCGCCCTTTGTCTGTTTTTGCCATCAAGGTAAATTGCGAGACCAATAATAGCCCACCAGCAACCTGCTGAACGTTTTTATCAAGTTTACCAAATTTTGCAGGATCATCGTCATTTTCAAAAATGCGATAGGTCAGTATTTTGTCAATCATACGCTGGGCAGCGGCGAAATCGTCTTCATGCCCTAAGCCAATATATGCCAATACCCCATGCCCAATCTCGCCAATACACTGCTGATCGACGACCACACTAGCGTGCTTCACCCGTTGTATGAGTGCTTTCATTTACTAATTCCTTAACAGATTATGGCCATACAATAATATGCTGTCCATGATAAAATACCGTCATTAACTTAACTATTATTAGGGCGTGTTTGATATTCACAAATAGGTGCTGCGGATCGTTAAAACTGTTCCAGACAAGGCGTAAATCTAGATAATGCTCATGCCTTATCTAGATTTACAACGTAGTATGGCGCAATTTTAGCCACTGTCAGTGCCATGGTCGAATTTCCAACGCGCCCCTATTACATTACACCTTATTTTGGTAGCCTTATTATGAATGTATTTACCACCTTACAACAGCTTGTGCCGCAGCAAAAGCTCAGTAAAGTCGCTGGACGTTTGGCCGCCAGTCGCCACCCTTATGTCAAACGTACCTTTATCCGTAGCTTTGCCAAAGCTTATAATATCAGCTTAGACGAGTACGAACGCCAAAGCCTTAACGCTTATGAGAGTTTTAATGACTTTTTTACCCGCGAGTTAAAAGAAGACGCTCGTACCATCGACGCTACTGCAAACGGTATCGTGAGTCCTGCGGACGGTATTATCTCTCAGCTAGGACAAATCGAAGACCACAAACTGCTACAAGCCAAAGGTCGTCACTATGATGTCGGCCAATTACTTGCTGATAGTGAAGATGGCAGTTATTTCGCTGATGGCAGTTTTGCGACTATTTACTTAGCACCTAGCAACTATCACCGTGTGCATATGCCGTTTACTGGCACATTGACCAAGACTCGCTATGTACCTGGCACATTGTTTTCGGTCAACAATACTACGGCGGCTAACGTGCCAGACTTGTTTGCGCGTAATGAGCGTCTGGTCTGTATGTTTGATACCAGGTATGGCAAAGCAGCTGTTGTGATGGTTGGTGCTATGATTGTCGCTGGTATCGAAACCGTCGCCACTGGCAAAATCACCCGCACGGATGATATACAGGAAGCGGATCACGATATGCAGTTTGCTGCAGGCGAAGAGCTTGGACGCTTCTATCTAGGCTCAACGGCTATTGTAGTATTACCAAAAGCAGCGAAGGCTGACTGGCTAGATAGTATGCAAGCCAACGGCGTCGTGCAAATGGGTCAATTGCTAGGAATGGCAAATGCTCAATAACACGCCTGTATAAAAGCACTCAAAATATCAGCCCAGTTAAGCATGAATCATCATGCTTAACTGGGCTTTTTTTATGCCTGCTACTTATGTAGATTTATGCGTCAATCAGCCAACCTTGCTGAGTTGCGTATGCAATATTATGTGAGAGCCAATCATGGATAGGAGGGAAGCTGTCTTTGATAAATGCATGCGCATCTGCCACTTGCGAACGCGTGACACCAAGCTCAATCCACGTTTTACCATCGGTATTTAGATTGAGTAAAAACGGCAATAAGCGATCGACCACTCTGAGCAACTGGCTCTCTTTGCTACTTCCTGTTTCCTGCGCTTCCCAAACCTCACTCAAATCACCGATGCCATTGCCTCGCTCACGTTGCAATCTGGCAATGCCTGCGCGCTCTTCGACGTGTGCATCAGTACGCGTATCGGCATACAAGAAAGTATCGCCCGCATCAATCTCACCTAAATCATGGACTAACGCCATCTTCAGCAATTTTTCGTGATTGACGTCTAGCGCAAATAATTCAGCAATCGACCAACAGGCCATCGCTAAATGCCAAGAATGTTCGGCAGAGTTCTCTTTGCGAGTGGTCTGTGTCACATAGCTGCGGCGATTCACTCGTTTGAGCGCATCTAACTCCAACAAGAAATGAGTGACATCATCGATGTTGATATGTGAAGTAGATTCGGAATGAGTGAGTGATATAGAGCTGGCTTGCGACATTGATTTTCTCTGGTTTTCTCTAGTTATTGGTTTTAATGCTTATAAGTTCTAGCGATTTTAAGTTTCATTGCTCAAGGTATTATAGTTAGTTTGATATATAGCAATGGTTAAAAAACTATTATAGTTGTCAAAAAAATAGCGCTTATTTTACCAAGCGCTATCTATTATAAATCAGAAGATAAATGGTTAAATTGAAACTCTATTTATCCAAGTCTTTAAGCAACTAAAGCTTAACCACCTACTTAATCAAATTAATGATTGTTTTAAATGCAGGATCTTCGCTGCTACGGCACAGTTCAAATAAGATTGATTCGACAGTACTGATCACCCCACCTGCACGGCGAATACGGCGAATCGCTTGCTTCTTATCATAAGGAAAACGAGAACCCACTGCATCCCCAATAATGACAGGCTGCATACCATTGTCCAATAAATCTAGTGCCGTCTGCATGATACAGACATGAGCTTCAGCACCAAAAAGCAGAACAGTACTACGGTTCTGCTGCGCTAGATGGTGCCATGAATCATTATTATCGCAGGCACTAAAGGTGACCTTTTCAAAGCTCTTGGCATTGTCTCCTTCGAGTACGTCGCGCAGCTCTGGCAAGGTATCGCCCAATCCTTTTTTATATTGTTCATTGAGCATAATTGGAATATTGAGCGCTTGCAGCCCTTTAATCAATGTAACGGTTTTTTTTACGATATTTTCGTGATCATAGATATGCGGGGTTAAGCGCTCTTGCACGTCGACAATCATCGCTTGGGTATTCTCACGAGCGATTCGATAGGTGCGATCATTAATCATAGTAGACATAGTACACTCCTTGTACGGCTGACAGTTGCAACTAAAAACTATTTTAGAATTATCATAAACAGTGCCATGGTTCATCTTTCTCTTATTTAGTCATAGTTTCATGAATGCGTCAATGGAGATAATTTTTAATCACCGTGATACTGTGTTTTTCGACTCTATGATTTACTAACTGGCCAACTATTAATTTTACCCATAAAAAAACCTCTAGCCGTTATGACTAGAGGTTTTTCGTTAGCGAGTAGCTACTTATTGAGTGTTCAAATAATCTTGTTTATATAAATAAGATTAAACACGCTCAATAATAGTAGCGATACCTTGGCCAAGACCAATACACATCGTCGCTAGACCGATTTCAGTATCTGACTGCTCCATTGCGTTTAGCAATGTCACTGTGATACGAGCACCTGAACATCCTAGTGGATGACCTAGAGCAATGGCACCACCGTTGATGTTAACGATGTCTTGCTTGTCAGATAGGTTCAGACCTTTCAATACTGATAGACCTTGAGCAGCAAATGCTTCGTTTAGCTCGATGGTTTGCATGTCATCGATGCTCATGCCAGCACGCTTCAATGCTTTTTGGGTCGCAGGTACAGGACCATAACCCATGATAGCTGCATCACAACCAGCCACAGCCATACTACGGATACGGGCACGTGGCTTTAGACCTAAATCTTTGGCTTTTTGTGCGCTCATGACTAGCATCGCTGACGCACCGTCAGATAATGCAGATGAGGTTGCCGCTGTTACTGTACCACCTTTTGGATCAAACGCTGGGCGTAGCTTTTGCATTTGCTCCATCGTTGCGTCTGGACGAATCACTTCATCAACCGTACATAGCTGCAGACGACCAGCAGCATCATGACCTTCGATACCGATGATTTCATTGTCAAAACGACCTTCAGTGGTTGCAGCCCATGCACGGCGATGTGACTCAAGACCAAACGCGTCTTGCTCTTCGCGCGTGATGTTGTTCATACGACCTAGCATTTCAGCAGTCAAGCCCATCATGTTTGACGCTTTTGCATAATGCTTAGAAGCAGCCGGGTTCAAATCAACACCGTGCATCATGCCTACGTGACCCATGTGCTCAACACCGCCGATGATGAATACATCACCTTGGTTGGTCATGATTTGTGCAGCAGCAGTATGTAGCGCCTGCATAGAAGAACCACACAGACGGTTAACCGTTTGGCCACCAGCAGTCTTTGGAATACCAGCTAGCAAACCGATGTTACGACCGATGTTCAAGCCTTGCTCTAGCGTCTGGTTGACACAACCCCAGATAATGTCTTCGATATCATTGGTATCAAAGTCATTACGTTCTACTAGCGCACGTACTAGTTCCGCTGACATGCTATCAGCACGTACATGACGGAACATACCGTTTTTGGTTTTGCCCATTGCCGAGCGTACGCCATCTACGATGACCACATCTTTTGGACTTAAAGTTGTCATACCATATTCCTTTTCAATTTTTATTGTCAGTGTAGTCAGCCCAATTTACGACTATTACCTCGTCAATCTCGCTCAAAGTACAATAGGTACATTTGCGCTTGATTTACTCGTACTAGCATTAAACTGAACCAACTATAATCGTACGTTCGCTATTGGAGACGATTCATGTCTCAATTGCTTTCATGCAAAATAGCAAACGTACTGCACCTTATCCTAGTAATGACTGACTATTACGCTGTTGCGTAAAAAGTCTCGCCTGCGGCTGCCATGTCGCGAATCTTTTGTGGCGCTTCATAAGCTTTGCCAAGATGTGCGTATTTTTCACATAGTGCCAAGTAGTTATCTAGACCCATTTGGTCGACATAACGGCATGGGCCACCACGGAATGGAGGGAAACCTACGCCCATAATCATCGCCATGTCGGCCTCGCTTGGTGTGCTTACGATGTTATCTTCTAGGCAGCGAACGGTTTCGTTGCAGAAGGCAATCATAGTGCGATCGATGATTGCTTGATCGTCAAACGTTTGCTTTTCGCTATCGGTCGTGGCTTTTAGCAGCTCGTAAGTGGCTTCGTCAGCAACTTTCTTTGGCTTGCCGCGCTTGTCCATTTCGTACTTATAGAAACCGATACCGTTTTTCTGACCTAAACGCTCATTGTCATATAGATGCTGGATAGCACCTTTATAATCAGGCTTCATGCGATCAGGGAAGCCATCAGCCATCACTGCTGCGCCATGTACACCTGTATCTAGACCGACCACGTCGATTAGATAAGCAGGGCCCATTGGCCAACCGAATTTTTCCATCACTTTATCGACATGAGCAAAGTCAGCACCTTGCTTCAGTAGCAAGTCAAACGCGCCAAAGTATGGGAACAATACACGGTTTACGAGGAAACCTGGGCAATCGTTAACCACTACTGGCACTTTACCCATTTTAGAAGCGAGTGCAACGGTAGTCGCGATGGCTTCTTCAGATGATTTCTCACCGCGGATAACTTCTACCAATGGCATACGATGTACTGGGTTGAAGAAATGCATACCAACGAAGTTTTCTGGACGCTCAAGCGCTTCTGCTAGGAACGTAATAGAGATAGTCGAGGTGTTTGACGCTAGGATACAATCGTCTTTTACTAGACCTTCTACTTCTTTTAGTACCGCACGCTTCACGTTTGGATTTTCTACGACGGCTTCGATTACGATATCAGTTTCAGCAAAATCACCGTAGTTCAAAGTAGGACGGATACGGCTCAACGTTTCACCCATTTTTGCTGGGGTCATCTTGCCGCGTTCTACCATTTTGCCAAGTAGTTTGCTCGCTTCGCCCATACCAAGGTCTAATTGCTCAGACTTGATATCTTTCATGATGATTGGCAAGCCTTTGCTGGCTGCTTGATAAGCGATACCGCCACCCATGATACCAGCGCCTAGTACAGCGGCTTCGCTGATGTCGTGTGCTTGCTTGCTGTGTTTTTTGGCCAGTTTTTTGACTAGCTGATCATTTAAGAATAGACCAACCAAGCTTTCTGCTTGTGGCGTCTTAGCGGCTTTTGCAAAACCAGCAGCTTCTACTTCGATTGCTTTGTCACGTGATAAATTAACGTGCTTTTCAATCGTTTCGATAGCGATTGCTGGTGCTGGGTATTGCTTAGGATTCGCTTTAGCGAAAATAGCACCTTTGGCACTGTTGAACGCCATTGCTTGCTCAAGCTGGTTTAGCTTAACTGGAGCCAGTTTTTCTTCACGTTTTGCTTTCCAATCAAGCTCCCCTGAGATACATTTTTTGACTAGGTCAATTGCTGCATCTTGTAAGTCGTCAGCAGGTACAGTCGCATCAACCAAGCCTAGCTTCAATGCTGCCAATGCTTTCTTTGGGCTACCAGTCGCGATCAGTTCAAGCGCGTTATCGATACCGATGATACGCGTACTACGAACTGTACCGCCGAAACCTGGGAAGATACCTAGCTGAGTTTCTGGCAAACCGATGATAGCTTTGTCACTCATGACACGGTATTCACAAACCAAAGTCATTTCACAACCGCCGCCCATCGCCGCGCCATTGATAGCCGCAACTTTCGGGAATGGCAGGTCTTCAAAACGATTGAAAGCGTCATTAACATGAACGACCCAATCTTTGATCTCGCTTTCTGATTTTTTGAAAGAACCGACGAATTCTGTGATATCAGCACCAGCGATAAACACGCCTTTGGCTGAAGTAACGATAAGACCTTTTACGTTGTCGGCTTTTTCTAACGCACTAACTGCTTCACCAAACTGTTTGTTGGTTTCGGCATCAAATTTGTTCACGCTCTCATTTTCGGCGTTGTACTGCATGTTGGCGATGCCATCCTCTAGCATTGTCACCGTGATGCGATTTCCTTGGTATACCATTTGAAACTCCTTTCTATATAACGAAAGCTACGTTTTGAATTAAAATAAATAGCCAGTTACTGTTAGTAAAATGGGTAATAGCACTGTGCGCTTGTCATGTTATAAAGACAAACATATAACCAGCTCACAAGTGAAGATGTCTTTATTATCCAGCGTTCATCATGATGCACGTTTTTTGCGTCTCTTGCATGACATCATATGACGCTTCATTTATATACTGCTGTTGCAGGTACTGATGTTCAAAATATTGACTGAGACTTGGTCTAACACTCGGTATCGACGATTGAACATCCTGAGAAAAATCCCAGTAGGGTCACCATCAGACCATTTTCACGTCAATTAGTGTAGGGGATTATGCCCCTAACTGTCACAAGCTAATACCATACTCGCAAGTCACTCTTAAATCACTTGCAGGCATTTACCTTACGCTAAAAGTGTTTTAGTGAATAAATGTATACTGAATTGTTAATTTAGATTTATTTTGTGTTGTTGGCTCAATGCACGACATCTTTAGAATGATAGTCCGGTAGCGCTACTTAATAAATACCAATTGATCAATGCTACTTGGTCAGTGCTAGTTATTCAGTGTCAGCATTCAGTACCATTTTTCTACTGTAGTAAGATTAACGTGCCAGCCTAGCTTGCTCTTTTATCAGAACATATTCAACCAGAGAGTGACATCATCCATCGGTAACGAAATCTTGTCGTTATATTGCAGCTAAAACTACTCTATTTTCGAATAGACTTTAGTAGAAAAATGCAAAAAACAATCAATTGATACCGTGTGTCACATAAGCGATATGACTGATCATGCTACACTAATAGCGTTTTTATCTTATCCCTAATAAGTTTTACTGTATCCCTGATAAATGGTTGGATTATGACTGTTTCCCTTACTTCTAGCATTACCTCTACTGGCGTTATCCCTTTTGACTTTGTCTCTTTTCAAAGCACTGAGCAGTTTCATGGTGCTGTGCGTGCCCAATTATCGCAAGATATCGAGGTGTTGTTTGATTACGCCAAGCTGCCTAGCCCGCTGGTAGATGCTTGCCGCTATGTCATGACTGGACAAGGTAAGTTGGTACGCCCATTAATGGTTGCTAGCGCTTTTGCCAGTATTAATAGCAGCAATAATGAACGTACAGACGAACCTAATGATGATATCGATACTCTCGATGCTGATCTAGACACGCTGCTAGAAAACGACTCAGACTATGATATGTCGCGCCGTGCTGCATTGGCCGTAGAACTGCTACATACTTACTCACTGGTACATGATGACTTGCCCTGTATGGACGATGATGAGCTGCGCCGTGGTCAGCCGACTGCGCATATTGCCTTTGATGAAGCGACAGCTCTGCTAGCAGGAGATGTGTTGCAGACACTAGCATTTGAAGTATTAACCGCAGAGATGCCAACCTTTGCACCATTCGATGCAACTATCGCCAGTCAGCTCATGGCAATATTTGCGCCGCGTGCTAGACGCATGGTGTCAGGTCAAATGCTAGACCTCAATGCCGAAGCCAGTACCAGTATTGCGCAGGATGATTTGGAAGCTATCCACCGTGACAAGACAGGGGCATTGATTGAAGCGGCAATGCTCATGGGCGGCGTCTGTGCTGGTGCAACTGCCCCGCAGCGCATGGCACTACAAGAGTGCGCGCAATATATCGGTCTGGCCTTTCAAGTCCAAGACGATGTGCTAGACGTCACGATGACGACTGATACGCTTGGTAAGCCTGCAGGTAGCGATGAAAAACTAGACAAATCTACCTACGTAAAACTGATGGGTGTCGATAATGCCACCAGTTATGCGCAATCGCTATTTAACGAGGGACGCGCAGCCATTTCTCATGAACTAAATAGTCGTGAGCTTAACGACAATGAAGATAACATTGGCACAGCTAATGATGCGCTACTGGCACTGATTGAATGGCTCTGGTCACGTAAAAAGTAGCTTGTCGAATAGCAGGCGAAAGCAGATATCGTAATAAATTTTATTACCCAAAACGGCAGTGAGTGGTCAACATGGACAGTTCCCCTACCCCGCGCATTTACCTCGGCACTGGTGGCTATAGCGATACCGATTTGCTCGGTACGCTGTATCCCACCGGCACCAAAAAAACCGACTTCTTACGTGAATACGCCAAACAATACGGCGCAGTCGAAATCAACAGTACATTTTATGCGCCCATCGGACAAAAAGCCTTTGCTGGGATGGTCGATAAAGCTTATACACAGGCGGATAGTCAGTTGAAGTTCGCCGTCAAACTGCATCAAGACTTTACTCATGCACGTAAAGGCACTGCCGAACACGCACAGGCATTTCTAAACGCTTTATCTCCACTTATCGAAGCAAATGCTTTAGCGCCTTTACTATTACAGTTTCCGCATGGCTTTGATCGTACTCGCGAGCACCGTCTCTATTTAGCGAACCTCGTCAGTTGGTTTCAAGACTACCCACTCACCATTGAGTTTCGTCATAACGCTTGGCACACGCCGCAAGTGGTCGATAGCTTTCGGCAGCAAGGTCTCATTTGGTGTAGCGTCGATTATCCCAAGGTTAGCGGACTGCCACCGTCACGATTGATATTTACTGAGCGCACTGGCTATCTGCGCATGCATGGCAATAACCTAAACTGGTGGGATGCGATGAGTGCGGCTGATCGCCATGATTATCGTTATAGTGAGACAGAGATGCAATACTGGGCGCAAGCGATTGCCAATCAGCGACAGCATTTTGATACGCTCTATATTTTCTTTCAAAACACCGTCAATGCACACGCTTATTATAATATTGCGATGCTGCGAGAAGCGTTGGGTAATTTTGGGTTTGAGGTTTTGTGATGTCGATAAACTTAGCGAACTTATTTGATTTTTTTCGGTCTCATAAAGAACCAGAAAATGAGCACGAAAAATCTATTCAGCTGTTGCAAACGATGCAGTGGTCAAAATTATGCTGGGATGAAAGCTGGGAAGAAGTGATAGCGCTAGAAGGCTTATTACCAGAAGTAGGTAAAACCTACTCTATAAAACTTGATGAAAACGAAAACTATGCTAAAGAAGGAAAAGTATATATTTTATGGCTACCACCACATTCAGAGCTTAATGGTTGGTACGACAAAAGACCCTCTGAAATCCTAAAATCTTATGTATTAGAAGGTGATTTATACAATGCCACTTCAAACTACGAGAATCGTGAGTATTTTTTTGACTTTCAGGTTGTGAGTCGTACAAGGCTAATTGATTACTTTATCAATATTCATAAAACAGAAAGTGTCTATGTACCCTATTTTCTAAAATATAAAGATAATTTGGCGTCAACTTGGGAAAACGTTCAAGACCTTGAAAAATGTAAAGTAGAAGACTACTTGTATCTACATGGGGTAGAGTCAGGATCTAGCTTTGAGCTTATATTATCTTATGAAAAAGAAAAGATTTGTCTCCATTACTTAGCAATTCTATATTACCCTGCTGACTATGAAACTGTTATTACAAGATATTGTTTGAATCCTAAAGAGCAGAAGTTATTTGAAACATTGATAGAAAAAGCCAGTGAAATAACAGATGATTCAATGGACTCACTAGGAGATAATCAGATTTTCGGTGCTGAATATTGGTAATTTCTTTTAATCAAATTTAAAGTTAAAAAAAAGGACACCTCACCGTGTCCTTTTCTCATCCAAACCCTCAATAGCTAGAAACTCCCTTTCCACGCCAACCTCTTAAACTCTATGCTTTACATCCGCATAGACACAATAGATAAATTTATCCAAAACAAGCCTACAGAATCGCTCTACTTATTCGTTTTGCACACTGGTAATTTATATCCTACTAATCAAGAGACATCAGTCAAAACGCAATATAAGCGTACTGATATTCACTCATAATATTGGAGAAAGCATCGATGACAACACTAAATAATAAAGTCGCGATTGTAACCGGTTCATCAAAAGGTATCGGCGCACAGATAGCCATACTACTCGCAGAATCAGGGGCGAAAACCGTTATTAACTATGCAAACGATGGCGAAGCGGCTAACGATATCGTAAGCCAGATTAAATCCGCAGGCGGTGAAGCAATCGCCGTTCAAGCTGATGTTAGCAATACCAAACAAGTCGAAGCCATGTTTGATGCCACTATCAGCGCGTTTGGTAAGCCAGATATCTTGGTCAATAGCGCAGGAATAATGATTAATAAACCCATTGCCGAAACTACCGATGAAGACTTTGACCGTATATTTGCTATCAATGTAAAAGGCACTTTCAACACATTGCGTGAAGCCGCGACTAAACTCAATGACGGTGGTCGTGTCGTAAATCTATCAAGCACAACCACTCGCATGCTGCTACCTAGTTACGGTGCCTACTGTGCGACCAAAGGTGCAGTCGATCAGCTGACCCGTATATTTGCCAAAGAAGTTGGCGAGCGCAACATCACGGTTAATGCAATATCTCCAGGCCCTACTGACACTGAGCTATTTCATCAAGGTAAATCGGATGACACGGTAGAGAGACTTGCTAGCATGTCACCATTTAACCGTATCGGTGAACCAGTTGATATCGCTCGTGTAGTGGCGTTTTTGGTCAGTGAAGAAGCAGCTTGGGTTACTGGACAAAATATCGGCGCAAACGGCGGTATAGCCTAATAGCATAACGGCACTACTCTATTAAAAATATGTTTTGATCAGATATCAAAATAGAAAGCTATATATAAAATTGTCACATAAAAAAGGACACCTCGCGGTGTCCTTTTTTCAATCAAATACCTAGTCGTTAAAGATTACTCTTCAACGCCAGCATCTTGACCTTTATATTTTGCATTTGCGTAGTCCCAGTTCACTAGCTTGTCTAGGAACGTGTCAACATAGTCAGGACGACGGTTACGGTAATCTACATAGTACGCGTGTTCCCATACATCACAAGTTAATACCGCTACTTGGTCATGTGCAAGTGGGGTGTCAGCGTTAGCAGTTTTAGCGATTGACAATTTGCCACCGACTTTGTCAGCAACTAGCCACGCCCAACCTGAACCAAACTGAGTCAATGCTGCGTTTTTGAACTCTTCACGGAACTTGTCGTAGCTACCGAAATCTTCTTCGATTTTTGCTTTTAGATCGCCAGTAGGTTCGCCGCCGCCGTTTGTTGGCGTCATGCAGTTCCAGTAGAACGTGTGGTTCCATACTTGAGCTGCTTGGTTGAACATACCTTGCTTGCTGTCATCTTTAGCAGTCGCTACGATGATTTCTGGCAATGTTTTGTCTTCTAGACCAGAACCTGGCAACATGTCTTTTAGCTTGTTTACATAAGCGGCATGATGCTTGTCATGATGATACTCTAGCGTTTCGGCACTGATATGTGGCTCTAGTGCGTCTTTCGCGTATGGTAGGTCTGGTAAAGTAATGTTTGACATAATTATTTCATCCTTGCTGTTTAGCCGTTAGTTTATAAAAACTTGCTTATAGAAACTGAATTTTACGCTATTTTTACACCGCAAAAAACACTATAAAATAGCGGACTAAATTGGCTGAGTTTATTGTTTGAAATGAACTTTATCGCTTGATACACGGTACTGCTCAATACAATATCACGTATCATTATGAATCCAAAATTAACCTAGCGGTTACTTATTGCTATTATTCTTCGCCAAAAAGCCAAGTCTCTGACTTTATAGACTTTTATTAACTTAATATTCACAAGCTATAAGATATAATTCACTGTAGCTTGGTATCTATTATAGCAATAGTGATCAATAATATCAGTTACCAAATGTTATAGCCCGTACAATCTGTATAGCGATTGGTTATTTATTAAGCGGTAACTGCATTCACTCCAAACTCATGCGTTGTCATTGTTAGTATAACTACTTCAATCGACAAACAATTTACCGATTAGCGCTACAGAAGATAAATAAAACCTACTCGAATAATAGTTTTTCATCATCTTTATATAACGGACTGACTCTATGAGCACCACTGATACCTCGTTAACTGCTACCCACCCGACAACAGCCAACCAATGGGTACTGGCCAGTAACAATAAAGGCAAATTGGCTGAGTTTAAACGGCTATTTGCCGAAGTGAACTTGGACGTGACGATTGTCCCGCAAGGTCAGCTTGATATCGAAGACGCCATCGAGGATGGTCTAAGCTTTGTAGAAAACGCCATTATCAAAGCCCGTCATGCGAGCCGTATCAGTGGACTGCCTGCGATTGCTGATGATTCAGGACTGTGCGTGCCTGTACTAGGCAATGCGCCAGGTATCTACTCTGCGCGCTATGCGGGCGAGCATGGCAACGATAGTAAAAATAACGCCAAGCTCATCGCCGACTTGCAGCCTATCCGCGCAGCAGAGCCAGATACTCCGATCAAAGGTATGTTCGTTTGCGTACTGGCAATGGTGCGTCATGCCGATGATCCGCTACCGATTGTCGCCCAAGGATTATGGCATGGAGAGATTTCAGAGACAGCGCATGGTGATGGTGGCTTTGGGTATGATCCATTGTTTTGGTTACCTGATTTACAAGCCAGTGCGGCTAGTCTAAGCGCTACTGATAAAAACAACATCAGCCATCGTGGTCAGGCAATCCAGCAGCTATTGGCGCAGCTACCTTTATAAGTACCTTATAGCTGTTCTATTTATAACTATCCATAAGTGCACTTAATACTCATAGTACGCTTGCAACCTTATCGCTGTTTCTTATCCGTTATCTTATTTATTGATTATGAATATGGCTAACTCTTTATATAAAATTAAGCCATAAAATAGCAAGCAACATAAGGAAACATGCCGACAAAGAGATAATTTTTACTTTAATAAACAGATAGATTATACTGTTCTACTTTTAAAATTTTGTTGAAATCCGTTATTTGGCTGTATAATTCACCAAAAAGCGTTATTATGCGGTGCATTAACGGTTTATTATCGATATTTGATAGCATGGACAACCTCAGCAGGTTCACCTTTTGGTATCAGCGGCGATTGCTACTGGCACTGAATTTGACGTTGTGCACTATCGCTATCCCCTATTTATTTCAACGGCAGCCCGTCGTACATGCCCGTAATTTGAGGCGCGGTCTGTCTATTACAATTTAACCCTAAGTACTATTTCATTAATCAAACGTACTACTTAATCCTAAAGGTGTAATTAACATGGCTACAGATTTACAAGTCACAACCAACAAGCTATCTAATAAAGAAACCCAGCTAACGGTTAAAGTGCCCGTTGAAAAAATTCAAAACAAAGTTGAAGGCCGTATTCGCCAAGTTGCGAAAACTGCCAAGATTGACGGTTTCCGTAAAGGTAACGTCCCTATGTCACACATCCGCTCTCAGTACGGTGCTGGCATTCAACAAGAAGTTATCAACGATGTCATCCGTGATACTGTATTTGAAGCGATCAAATCTGAAGACATCCGCGCTGTTGGCATGCCTAACATCGACGACGTAAAACTTGAAGACGATTTCTTGGTATATCAAGCCACTGTTGAAATCTTCCCAGAAGTAGATGTACAAGGTATCGATGAGATCGAAGTTGAGCGTCACACTGCACAAGTGAGTGAAGAAGACGTTGACACTATGATCGAAAACCTACAAAAGCAACGTGAAGAATTCGTTGAGAAAAAGGGCATGGCTGCGAAAGACAACCAAGTGACTTTTGACTTTGAAGGTTCTATCGACGGCGAAAAATTCGAAGGCGGCTCTGCTGAAGACTTTAAACTAGTTATCGGTAGCAACCAGATGATCCCAGGCTTTGAAGCGGGTATCAAAGGCATGAAAGCTGGCGAAGAAAAAGTCATCGACGTCACTTTCCCAGAAGATTACCAAGCTGAGAACCTAGCTGGTAAAGAAGCTCAGTTCAAAATCAATGTAAAACTGGTTGAAAAATCTAAGCTACCTGAAATCAACGAAGAGTTCCTTGAGCTATTCGGCGTAAAAGAAGGCGGCGTTGAGAAGTTGAAAGAAGACGTACGCAAAAACATGGAACGCGAAATCAAAAACGCTGCGCGTAGCCAAGTAAAGCAAGCGACTTTTGATGCATTGCTAGAAAAGAACGAGTTTGACGTACCAAACGCGATGCTAGAGCAAGAAATCGAGCGTCAACGCAACATGATGATGCAACGTTTCTCTCAGCAGTTCGGTGCGAATGCTGATAGCTTCGATAAAGACATGCTGCCAAATGAGCTATTTGAAGAGCAAGCGCTACGTGCTGCCCGTCTTGGCATCATCGTTGCCCGTGTTATCGACACTAAAGGCTTAGAAGTAGATCAAGAGCGTGTTGAAACCTTCATCAAAGAAGCCGCTGAAAACTACGAAGATCCAGCAGAAGTTATCGAGTACTACACCAATGACAAGCAGCAGCGCGCTAACATTGAGTCTGTTGTACTAGAAGACCAAGTAGTAGATTACTTGATCGCACGAGGTAAAGTAACTGACAAAGAAGTTAGCTACCAAGACTTGCTAGCTGCTCAGCAACAACAGCAGCAAGCAATGTAATTGATACGACAAGCTGTCTTTTTAGATATGCTGTAGTCGGTTATCAAAACTAAAATGCGCCCCCGACCTTTTGATCGGGGGCGCATTTTTTATGGCGTTCGCTAGCTAAGTAAGTTCAGCAACAAACATCGTACTTGTACTATAAAGCGCGCTTTACACCAAAACAGGTGCGAATACAGCACTCAATCCTAGCAGCACTAGCCCGCGCTGTAACCATAAGCTATCACTAAAGCGTTGCTGCAACTGCTGACTAATCAGCGTACCAACTGCATATAGTGCTAGCATCGTGACCATCATCCCTGTATAAAAACCTAGCTGACCGCTTACACCGACATTCGCTGGTACTTCCATCGCATGTGCCATGCCATGAAATACTGCCAGACCACCAAAGCCAAATAGTGACACCTGCTGAATACTTGGCGTGCGTGCTGTATGAGTCTGGGCAGAGAACGCTTCTTGTCTGCTTTTCTGGCTCATCAAGACCATAGCCAATACGACCACCGACAGTGATATGGCCACTTCAATCAACCCAGATGATGCAGCAAACCCAACACCGCCAATCAGCACGCCAGCCGTGCCCAATATCGCGCCTAATGACAATCCTGCCGTCAACGACATCATGCCTAAGCGCTGCTTTTGTAGCCCATAAAACAACATGCCCATACCGACTGCCAAAAACAGATGATCAAAGCCAGTCACTGGATGCATCAGTCCTGCTTGCAACGTGCCTAAAAACGATGGCGCTTGCGCGGTAGTTGAGTGAATATGACCTGAATGCGCCTGCGCCAGTGATGGTAGTATTAGTGAGGTCATCATCACAGCCAAACCAGACATGATATGACGAGCTGAGAGCACTTGTGAAAAGCGAGAGCTTTCGGTGTGAAGACCTTTTGTACACTGTGTCATGCGGATTTTCCTTATTTTTTATATTTTAATAGTAAAAGCTCAGCTGTTCTTTAGGCAAGCATGCCATGTTCTTTAATAAAGGCGATAATCTCGTCTAGCCCATCACCTGTTTTCATATTGCTAAAGACAAAAGGTTTGTCGCCACGCATTTTTTTGGCATCGCGTTCCATCACTTCCAGCGACGCACCAACCATTGGTGCAAGGTCAGTCTTATTAATAATCAACAAATCCGACTTGGTAATGCCGGGGCCACCTTTACGAGGTATCTTATCGCCTGCAGAGACATCAATGACGTACAAAGTCAAATCAGACAACTCTGGGCTAAATGTCGCGGCTAGATTGTCACCACCTGACTCAATGATAATCAACTCTAAACCTTCAAAAGTTGCTTGTAACTCAGCAATCGCAGTCAGATTAATAGAAGCATCTTCGCGGATAGCCGTATGCGGACAGCCGCCCGTCTCTACACCGCGGATACGCTCAGCAGGCATGGCATCATTGCGGGTTAAAAACTCTGAATCTTCTTTCGTATAGATGTCATTGGTCACCACTGCCATATTGACCGTATCGCGCAAGTTTTGGCATAGCCTTAACGTCAAAGCAGTCTTACCACTACCAACTGGCCCACCAATACCAAGGCGTAAGCACGATAAGGCAGAAGATGGTTTCTGGCTGTCGCTATCAGTCTGTGCGTCTAATGCAGCGTGAGAGTTTTTTGATTTGAGCGAAGTTAGAGACATATTAATTTCCTAAAACAGTTTGTATATTAACAATTATAAATAGAAATGAAGGTACGGTTACGAGCGGAACAACCGGCTGTATTGCTCCTCATGCATACTCGAGAGGATAGCCAAATTCGGTAAATTATTCGAGATATTAAGCGATTCATAGAGGTCTTGGCATAACTGCTGACAGTCCGACTCTTCACTCTTATCTAAGGTATTCATAGTATTTATCGATGTGATTAAAGCATCAAAAGCCTGTTGCACATTGTCACTTAGAGCATCGACCTGAGCACCTAGATCGCTTTGCAATTGCCAAAGAATACGCTGACCCGCCATCTGTCCTAACGGCACTGTCTTAACAGCAGCGAGCACCATGTTCTCTAATTGCGCAAATCCATAAGTAGTCATTGACTGCGCTAGTGGCAGCTGCCAATGCTGAGCAATATGTGCAAATAGCGGCAAAAATCCATCTTCAGGTATTTCGGCCGGTATGCCAAGACTCAATACTTCGTTGAGCCACGACACCATCGCCTGTGCCAACTGCTGCGACTCCAGAACAAACTCTTTACTCTCGAGGCCAGCGTGATAGTCGTGTGCTAGATTTGCCGCTATCGCTTCACGACCTTGGCTTAGTGCACACATTATTAGCCCTAATACGGGCAGCTCGTAGCCAACCACTGCAAGCGCTAGATAGTCCTGCATAAATGTAAGCGTACTGGCTTCATCAGATACAACCCCTGACTCAATCGCTGACTCCACACCTTGCGAATAGGTATAGCTACCAATCGGCAAATTGCTAGATGCCAGCATCAATAGCTGCCCAAGTTGGGCAGACTGAGTAGGCTGAGCACTGGTATCAACCATCATTTGAACGACCTACAGGCGCATCATGATGATTATGGCTATGTTGATGTCCGTGGCTATGACTTTCATCATGGCTATGACTTTTCTTATGACTATGAGAGTCACTATGCGAATGTGCATGGGAGTGAGAGTGTCCATGTGAATGCCCTTGGCCCTTTTGATAAGCGCCGGTTTCAGGCTCAAATGGCACTGAGGTAGACTCGATATGTAGACCGAGGTTTTCTAACATTTGTGCAAGTACATGATCGTTTTCAAAATACAAGGCATAGCCTGCATCGCCCTGATCAAAACTGTGGTCAAACATCAATGGCACATGACGGTTGCCCAAATGATAAGCGCCTTTCATTAGTAAAAAGTCATTAGCAGCAGTCACCTTAGTCACGGCTTGTGGCTTGGCGATGACTTGCATCAACTCCCCTGATTCATTGATAAGAACATCATCACCTTTCAATACGCCTGTACGAGGTAGGTCAACACCGACTGCCTCACCTGAGACAGTAATGGCTCTAAAGCGGGAATGCTGACGAGTATCAAAGTCTAACAACAGATAATCGTCGGCTTGATACTGTTCTGCCAATTGTGCTTTTTGGATATCGCTAAGCGTACTTAAACGGGTATTAAATATTTTCATAAAAATAAGGCTCTGTTTACTGTTGCTCAAACTATTAAGGTATAAAACTTAAAATTTTAGAATACTAAAACACTTAGAATAACAAAGTGTTTAGAATAAAAAGTAACGCTGTGCCATGGGTAATACATCAGCTGGCTCGCAGGTGAGTGTCTTACCATCAGCACGTACTTCATAGGTCTCAGGATTGATATCCATATCTGGGCAGTAGCTGTTAAAGCGCATATCGCTTTTACGAATTTTACGAATACCGTGTACTGGCTGAATGACTTTGGTCAGCCCGAGCTGCTTATCCACTTGTTTGTCGATCGCCGCTTGCGACATAAAGGTAATGCTAGTTTGGGCAACCGATTTTGGATATGTCGCAAACATAGGACGATAATGCACAGGCTGAGGAGTAGGAATAGAGGCATTGATATCACCCATCGGTACCGCAGCGATGAGCCCACCTTTTATAATGCACTCAGGTTTTACCCCGAAAAACTTGGGCGACCATAGCACCATATCTGCCCATTTACCCACTTCGATTGAGCCGACCATATCGCTGATACCGTGAGTAATCGCAGGGTTTATTGTATATTTTGCGATATAGCGTTTGATACGGAAGTTATCGTTGTCCGCGCTTTGGTCATAGTCTGTCAAAGTGATGTACTGTTGCTCATCTTCAATAGTCGCTGTTGCATCTGGCGCTAGATGGCCACGTTGAACTTTCATTTTGTGCGCGGTTTGCCATGTACGAATGACCACTTCACCCACTCGCCCCATCGCTTGTGAGTCACTACTCATCATCGAGATAGCACCCAAATCATGCAAGATGTCTTCTGCGGCGATGGTTTCTTGACGAATACGACTTTCAGCAAAGGCTACGTCTTCAGCAATAGCAGGACTTAGGTGATGACAAACCATCAGCATATCGAGATGCTCATCAATGGTATTTACAGTGTATGGGCGCGTTGGGTTGGTTGAGGAAGGCAGCACATGCGACTCGCCAATGGCCTTTAGAATATCGGGCGCATGGCCACCGCCTGCCCCTTCAGTATGAAAAGTATGGATACAGCGGTCTTTAAAAGCAGCGAGTGTGCTCTCGAGATAGCCACTTTCATTTAAAGTATCGGTATGAATAGCCACTTGCACATCATAGTCGTCAGCGACACTCAAGCAGTTATCGATGGCTTGCGGGGTTGTACCCCAATCTTCATGTAGCTTTAGCCCTACGGCACCTGCTTCGATTTGCTCAGCAACGGGTTCTGGTACACTTACATTGCCTTTACCCAATAGCCCAATATTCATAGGAATACTATCGGTAGACTTTAGCATCGAGGCAATGTGATACGCCCCCGGTGTACAAGTAGTAGCGAGCGTTCCTTGAGCTGGCCCTGTGCCGCCGCCTAGCATCGTCGTAACCCCTGACATAAGCGCCGTCTCACACTGCTGAGGCGCGATAAAGTGAATATGACTATCGACGCCACCTGCTGTCAGGATTTTGCCTTCACCAGAGATGATTTCGGTAGCTCCGCCAATAGGAATATCGATGGCAGGCTGGATATCAGGATTACCCGCTTTGCCAATGGCACTGATACGACCGTCTTTGATACCGATATCTGCTTTATAAATGCCTGTATAGTCAACGACCAATGCATTGGTAATAACTGTATCGGCAACTTCCGCGCCTAGCAATTGTCCTTGCCCCATGCCATCACGGATGACTTTACCACCGCCAAATTTAACTTCTTCACCTTTGATTTCAATAGGCTTGCTGCTACTTTCACCACTTTGTGACGTATTCGCTTGATCAACAGCAGTATCTTTATGACTGGTTAAATCTGCTTCAACCTGTAGCCAAAGCTCAGTATCGGCAAGACGGACTTTATCACCTGTGGTAGGACCAAAATGCTCAGCATAAATACGACGACTGACTCGCTTCTGCGAAGTAGCAGTTACCTTTTTATCAGTAGTGCTCTCTGATATTTTGTCTGGATGAGCGGCGCCCATAACACGCCCAGCAAAACCATATACATCTTGCTTGCCAGCGTATGCTACCAATTCGACTTCCCGCGATTGGCCCGGCTCAAAACGTACGGCGGTCCCAGAGATAATATTGAGACGAAACCCCCGAGTCTGCTCTCTGTCAAAACTCAAGGCATCATTGACTTCATAAAAGTGATAATGCGAGCCGATTTGGATAGGTCTATCACCAGTATTACTGACACTGATAGTCTGCACCTGTCGCCCTTGGTTTAAGATAATATCGCCATCTTGGATATGGTATTCGCCTGCTTGCATGGTAGCCGCCTTATTTTATAGTGAGCATTTCAGTGCTATAACAATGGTATACAGCGTTACACGATGGGATTATGTACTGTGACCAGTTTGGTGCCATCAGGAAAGGTCGCCTCGATTTGCACTTCATCTACCATCTCTGCAACACCTTCCATGACATCATCAGCAGACAAATACGTAGCACCTTCACTCATCAGCTCGGCAACTCTTTTGCCATCTCGTGCGCCTTCCATCAGCAGCATACTGATATAGGCGATGGCTTCGGGATAGTTAAGCTTAACACCGCGATTTTTACGACGCTCAGCCACCATACCAGCCGTAAATAGCATGAGTTTGTCTTTTTCTGTTGGGGTCAGGTGCATGATGATTCCTTGTTGTACTTATCATTATATTTATAGCAGATTAGAGGTTTTCAAAGCATATGATATCGATTAAAAATAGTCGCAATATATCTTAGTTTCACTATTAAAAGTGGCCGTATTAAGTGTCCCAAATACGTGGACGACAAGGCTCAAGTTGCCACCAATGATCTCGCAAAACTTCTCTCAACTGATAAAACGCTTCAAAACAACCACGTACATCTGAGCCGATGTAGCGGATATTGATCGCTTGGCAATTATGCGTGCAGTAAACAGGCAATTGTGCTTGAGCAATGACTTGGCGCAATACTGCTACGGTGTTATCTAGATAGCGGGTTAATGATTGCTTGATAGTTGCTTGGGCTGTTTCGGTCGATTGCGTAGTCTGTGACGCGGAGAGTGCAAGATTGTCATGTACGTCGCTTAAGCTAGGTACTGCCCAAAACGATCCATAAATATGCTGGTTCGCTAATCCTAAATTTGAGGTAAACCAGCGATTTTGCGCTGCCTGTGCCACTCGCTCAGCAACGATAACCTTACCATCTCGGTAGATGTTCAAACCAGTATGATAACGCCCTTGCAAAAACTGCTCGTCGTAAGCTTGCCGCCCAAATACGCTAATCTCCCATGTCAGTAAGCTAGATGAATCCGTCAAATCGAAGCGACTCACTGCATGCATATTGGCTTCGTTGTAAATAATACTCTCTTGGGGCAGCCATTCTAAACGGGTATGTGCTGCGAGTTTGGCCTGTACATGTTGGCTCGCATAGGCAGCTATTTCATTTTGACCCATACTTTGGTGAGCATCGTCGCTGCCTAGCGAAGATTTATATTTTTGACTGACACTGTCTTTGCCGTACCATTTACCTGCCCCTGGTGTGGTGATAACAGCGTGGCTACCACTATCCAAACTTAGGTCTATGGTCAGTGTATCGCCGCCTGCGATACCTGCTGGCGGGTACAACATCAGTATGTGACAAATACCCTGCTGTACGCTTGGCTCAGGATACAGAGCACGCTGTACCATTAAGGCACCCGTGTGCTTACGATGATAAAGCCGCGTTTTTGAGTTATCAGCCGTACCTTCTTTGGCCGTACTTGTACTGCTAACAGTGTCAAAGCTTAATGCTAAAGAAGAGGCCCAGCTCATTTTATATACTCATTTACCAATTAAATATGTTTCAGTATTTTATATAACAGCTATCATTTGCTAACCGTTAAAAACTCTCTTGCCAATCGTTAACTACAGTTCATTCGCTACAGCAATGTCAGAATAACAGCGAAGAAATACAGCGTACACCATTTGTCGTGCACAGCGCACCATGATAAATCAAAGCGTCAATATTTTTATTGATACAAGCATTGTGCCAACCCTTGATAGCAGATAATCAAATAAAAACCTTAGCAACTCAAAACCTTGATTTGTCTGCGCTTTTTTTTATTTAACTTAAATGATAAAAATAACCGTATATTTCTAGCTATTTTCTAAACGTTTTTTGAGCATTATCTATTTATAAAATCAGCAGATATTTGCACCAAAACAGTACATTTTGTCCATAACAGTGCATTTTTTAGCGTTATTGTTAGCGCAATACCCTCTGAAGACATTAGATAAGCAAAAATACTAAACGCATAACTATTTGCAGACTTAGTCAGTAAGATAGGTGGATTGTAGGGCTATTAATCAGGTATTCTATGTTAGAAAGTCAGGTTAAACATGATTTACGCTATTTGTATCGATACAGATACTGTCGATACAGGTACTATCAATATCTGTACGACTTGATAATAGATAAGATAGTATTTATCTACTTCTAGACGTATTTTTAGTATAAGTTTCAATATAAGCAATGAGTCCTAGACATATTGGAGGGTCACTTTTTCAGCTATTTTATGCACAAACCCGTTTTATAGGCTTGAATAGTGAGCGCAGCCCCCTTATAAACAACCCATTAGTCAAAAACTACTAGACAATAAAATCATTCAATCCATTTTTATTTTATACATTTATCGATAGGACTTTTCTATGACAGATTATGATCGCATCACTGCCAACCCGCATTTTGATATGCTGATGAGTGCGCACAAAGAAGTACAGACCACACAAGCGGCTTTAGTACCTATGGTGGTTGAACAGTCCTCACGCGGTGAACGCTCGTTTGATATTTTTTCACGTCTATTACGTGAGCGTGTTATCTTTTTAACCGGTCAGGTCGAAGACAACATGGCTAACCTTATCGTTGCCCAGTTGCTATTTTTAGAAGCTGAAAACCCTGACAAAGATATCCATTTGTATATCAATTCACCAGGTGGCTCAGTAAGCGCTGGCTTGGCTATTTTTGATACCATGAACTTCATCAAACCTGAAGTATCTACTATCTGTATGGGCGGTGCTTACAGCATGGGTTCATTCCTATTGGCCGCTGGTCAAAAAGGCAAGCGTTATTCACTTGCTAATGCTCGCGTTATGATTCACCAGCCTTCAGGCGGCGCGCAGGGTCAAGCAACAGATATCGAAATTAATGCTCGTGAAATCCTTAAAACTCGTGCACGTCTAAATAGTATCTTAGCTGAGCGCACTGGTCAGCCAGTAGAGAAAATCGAAAAAGACGTTGAGCGTGATTATTGGTTAGATGCACAAGAAGCCAAAGAGTATGGTTTGGTTGACGAAGTATTAGAGCGTCGTCCTGAATCTTTGTAATCTAAGCATTAAAGTGATGCCTCTTCATTGAGAGTGCAATCATAAGACCTTTTATAGTTTATTTGCCGTACAGTAAACCGTTATCAATGTCATACCTGATCTATTAAAAGGTATGACCATTGAATGAATACGATAGTTGACATACTACAAATAAACTAACCAGTTTTAAATTTTAGGAGCGCCTTTTATGGCAGAAGATAATACCCCGCAGTGTTCGTTTTGCGGTAAAGCCAAAAGCGATGTACAGCAACTGATTGCTGCTGACGATGCCAATATCTGTAATGAATGTATCGAGCTATGTACTGACTTAATCGCAGACAGCGCAGAGCACGGTGATGACGATAGCGAAGTAGACACTTCTTGGGTTAATAAAAAACTACCAACGCCAAAAGAGCTGCGTGCCAAGCTTGATGAATATGTCATCGGTCAGGACGCCGCCAAAAAAGCATTGGCTGTTGCCGTCTATAACCATTACAAACGTCTAAAAGTTAGCCAAACGCTAGCCAACGACAGCAAAAAAGCCAAAATTGGCGCTGACGATGCAATGGTAGAATTGGCTAAGAGTAATATCTTGCTAATCGGTCCGACTGGTTCTGGTAAGACGCTACTTGCACAAACCTTGGCTCGTCTGCTAGATGTACCTTTTGCGATGGCTGATGCCACGACCTTAACAGAAGCTGGTTATGTTGGTGAAGACGTTGAAAACATCGTACAAAAGCTACTTCAAGCTTCTGACTATGATGTAGCCAAAGCTGAGCAAGGTATCATCTATATTGATGAAATCGACAAAATCAGTAAAAAAGGCGACAACCCATCTATCACGCGTGATGTGTCAGGTGAAGGCGTGCAGCAAGCGTTGCTTAAGCTAATCGAAGGTACTGTGGCTGCTATCCCGCCGCACGGTGGTCGTAAGCATCCGCAGCAAGAGCTGATCCAAGTGGATACCAGCAACATCCTAATCATCGTTGGTGGTGCGTTTGCTGGACTTGATAAAGTCATTCAGCAGCGTACTGAAAAAGGCGGTATCGGCTTTAACGCTGATGTCAGCTCAAAAGATGACAGCCGTCGCAGCTCAGACTTGCTACAAGAAGTCGAGCCAGAAGATTTGATCAAGTTTGGTCTGATTCCTGAGCTAATCGGTCGTCTACCTGTACTTGCGGCACTGCAAGAGCTAGATGAAGCGGCCCTAGTACAAATCCTGACTGAACCTAAGAACGCACTGGTAAAACAGTACAAGTACTTGTTCGATATGGAAGGTGCTGAGATTAGCTTTACTCAAGAAGCCCTAGATGCCATCGCCAAAAAAGCAATGGAACGCAAGACAGGTGCTCGTGGTCTACGTTCTATCGTAGAAAATGCGCTGCTTGAGACTATGTATGAGCTACCTTCTATGGAAAATGCTAAAACTGTAATGGTTGATGCGGACGTTATCAATGAAGGTAAAGTACCTAAAATTGCTTAATTTATAATTAATATAAATAGTCCGTTATCATTAACGGACTACTAAAGAGCGTCTGGCTAAATTAGCTCAGGCGCTTTTTTTATGCCTATTATTTAACCAATTTGTCTGTTGGATAGCTTGCCTACCAGATAACTCGTCTACTGAAAATTAGGGACATTCATTACTTCTGTCCTGAAATGACAGCAGCGTTTATTAATCGCTAGCAGACATCAGCACAAACCATGCTAATGTAGATAGTCTGTCTTGACCTTTATACTTTATTTCTATATACCGCAAGATATAGTCCGTACAACCCATATGATTAATAAGACAAAGGATTGTTTATTATGTTCAACCATGTGACCGCTATGGCGACTTCATTACGCCAAAACCTACCGTTTTCTTCTAACCGTACCTCATTGGATGACTCAGACGTTGCATCCTACTATCGCAATCATGTCGCTGCCATTACGGGCGCAGGCTCTGGTATGGGGCGTGAGCTGGCCATTCATTTAGCAAAAATGGGCTGTCATGTTGCACTATCGGACATCAATCCTGAACAACTGGCAGCGACCAAACAGTTACTTGCCAATTATGATATCAACGTCACGATGACCGTACTCGATGTGTCAGACAATACAGCCGTAGAAGCATGGGCTGATAGCGTCATGAGCGATCATGGCAAAGTAAATTTTATCTTTAACAATGCAGGTGTCGCACTCTACTCTACCGTCGAAGGCAGTAGTATTAGTGAGCTTGAATGGGTAATGAACATTAACTTTTGGGGTGTGGTTTACGGTACTAAAGCGTTTTTACCGTTAATCAAAAACAGCGTTAAACAAAGCCAATTTGGCGAGCATGGACATATTATCAATATCTCAAGCCTGTTTGGTTTGACCGCTCAGCCATCACAGTCTGCCTATAACTCTAGCAAATTTGCCGTACGCGGCTTCACAGAGAGCTTACGCCAAGAGCTAAACATTCAAAATTGCGGGGTATCAGCGACTTGTATCCATCCGGGCGGGATCAAAACAAATATTGCCAACAGCGCGCGCGGCAATGAGAGCATCCATGATATTGGCATGAGTACTGGGCCCAAAGCTATCAGAAGTTTTAATAAGTTCTTAAAATTCGATGCCAATGAAGCGGCTTGGATTATCCTACAGGCAGCAGCGACCAACCAGCAGCGCTGCCTGATTGGTAACGATGCCAAGATGATTGATGCCATTCAGCGGGTATTTCCCTCACACTATAGCCAAGTGCTTAACGACTTTCATCAATTATCCCGCAAACTAAAACCACGTCGTCATAAGAAGCTAAAGACGGTTGAATAATATTTTCTAAGTATATTTTGCATCATGAAAAATTGATAAATTTATATATAAGAAGCCCAGCTATAGTCGTAGCTGGGCTTTTTGAAAGTTGCCATTATTGATGAAGGATAAGACTGAATTTTGAGACTGGTGATGATATTTTAACTCAATACTTCAAAGATTAAGGCAGCTTCATATCACCAGCGACTAACCAGCCCATACGGCGCATGATATAAGCCACTAACCCTGCAATCACTGCAGGCAATATAAACATCAATAGAATAATAGCTGCCCACAGCTGACCCGTGCTCATAATCTCTTGTGACGCCTCAATCACTCCAAACACACCGACCAAACCAGCAGTACCCATACCCGCGCCTGTCGCGGTACAAGCTAATCCAAAACCAACGGTCGCGATAGGCCCAACGATAGCACTAGCAATGACAGCAGGCAGTAAAACGATGGGCTTTTTAAGCACGTTAGGGATTTGCAGCATACTGGTACCCAAGCCCTGAGAGATGACACCACTAACGCCATTGTCTTTAAAACTTGCAACAGCAAAACCAATCATATGCGCGGCACAGCCTACTACTGCTGCCCCGCCCGCCAATCCACCAAGCCCAATAGCAATACAAATAGCTGCACTTGACGTTGGCAGAGTCAGTAAAATGCCAACTACTACAGCGATGACGATACCCATTAGCAGTGGTTGTAATTCAGTAGCAGCATGAATACCCTGACCGATAGCTGCGACCCCTGCTACGATAGGCGGGTTGAGCAGCGCACAGACTAATAGTGCGACGCCGCACACCACTAAGGGCACCAATAAAATATCAAGCTTCGTCTTCCCAGCGACCCAAGTGCCAGCACGATAAGCAAACACAGAGGTCAAATAAGCACCGATTGGATTACCTGGTAATGCTACAAAGGTTGCAGGCCCACCCACTTGCGGCGTAAAGAGCGTTCCTGCCATTAGTGCTTCAGAATGAGCACCAAGCATACCTGCTACGAGACAGCTAAGCATCACTAGCGTTGGCGCTTTGAGATAATAAGCGATACCTACACCGATGCCAGCACCCATCAATATCGAGGCAAGCTTTCCGACCGCGACTAATGCTGGCAAATCTAACCAACCACCGATTTGCGAGATAATCAGACCTGCGATCAATGTGACAAATAGCCCTAAAGCCATACCAGTAAAAGCATCGATAAAGTATTTTTGAAAGAACGCTTTAATGATGCTTGCTTGCGGTGTTACTGAGTTAGATACTGTCATAGCCATACTCTTAATGGATGTTTAATAGGGTAAAACAGCTAGAAAGCTTTTGATAAAATAAAGAGATAAAAAAAGCGTCATTACGACGCTTTTTTGATAAATACAATAACTATAAACGACTGAATCTAGCGACGCTGTTCAACGATAATAGAATCTATACCATTGTTTTGTAGGCGCTGCTGTGCTGTCGTTACTGCTTGACGGTTATTCAAAGGACGCGAGATGACTTGATAAATTGGCAAGCCATTACCCGTCGTGTTCTTGACCACGCGAGCATCAACACCCGCCATTAGTACTTGCGCACGGCGACGATCCGCTTCATCTGCATCACTAAAGCTATTAATCTGCAAGATATAGGTCGCTGCAGGTTTGGCAGCTTGGATGCTGGCCGTACCTGCTGCTGTATTATTATTGCGGGTTGTAGCGTTGCTAGTAGCAGGCGGCGTACCATCATAAGTTGCATCTTCTTCAACGACAACGATATCCTCACTAGACCCAGCATTATTACTACCAGCAGGTTCGACAGTCGCATTTTCCGAACCACCGAAGCTGCCGGTTTCTGTACTGCCTGCATTGCTCTCTGGTTGAGTAACGACGACGTCTGGTTCAAACGCACCGATATCACCTATTTGATCATTATCAATATCAGCGATATCTTCATCAGGGATGGTTGCCATCTCTTGATTTGGCAAAATATCGTAGAACTCATAATCGCCATTGTCGGTATCAGTATCCACACGTGGCTGTACTTGGCGATCAGGGTCATTCTCAGCACTACCATCAGCGGGGCTGAAATTGAATAATGGTGAGAGGTAGATAAACACCCCGATCATAAGGGTCAATACGGCCCCAACAAACATCCACAATAAGCCTGATACGCTACTTGATTTGCGCTTTTCTGTTGCGCCTTTAGGTTTTTTGGCTAGCATGGATCTCGTTCTCCCTACTGGATTTAACTATCATCATCGAATTAATGCTATCAGCTGTCTATACTCATGTCACATTTTAGAAAAGTACTACATGCTAGACGGTGCAGACAAGCCTAGCAGACTAAGGCCATTTGCTAATACCTGTCTAACGGCTTTTGACAGACGCAAACGTGCTTGCATTAAGTCTAGCTCATCCTGACTTGGCGTTTCACCTGACGTCAAGCTCATTGGCAAGATACGATTGGTGTCATACCAACCATGGAACAATGCCGCCAGCTCTTTTAGGTAGTTGGTCAAGACGTGCGGTTCATAACCAGTCGCTGCACGAAGTAACGTCGCTGGATATCCTGCTAACAGTTTAATCAGCTCGTCTTCGTTTGGCGCACTTAGCAAGTCTTGATGTGCCAAACCAATGGCATCATCTACGGTCAAATCGTAGGTTGCCAATTTTTCTAACACGCGGCAAACGCGCGCATGAGCATACTGAATATAATACACTTGATTGTCTTTGCTTTGTGATTTGGCAAGTTCTAAGTCAAAATCTACATGCACTTCAGGCTTACGCGCTACATAGTAGAATCGTGCAGCATCGTTACCGACTTCTGCACGTAGCTCACGCAAGGTCACAAACTGACCAGAACGCGAAGACATTTGTACTTTTTCACTACCGCGCCATAACGCCACAAACTGTACAAGCACCACGTCAAGGCGTTCTGCATCGATACCAAGGGCTAGTAGAGCGGCTTTTACGCGTGGGACATAACCATGGTGGTCTGCGCCCCAAACGTTAATGACTTTATCAAAGCCGCGATCAAACTTGTTTTTATGATAAGCGATGTCAGAAGCAAAATACGTCGACTGGCCATTGGCACGGCGTACCACACGGTCTTTTTCATCGCCAAAATCGGTCGATTTAAACCAGATGTTGCCGTCTTTTTCGTATAGATAGCCTTTGTCATCTAGTATCTGTAGGACAGGCTCAATCTCGCTATCGATAGATCTTTCGCTAAACCAGCACTCATAGCTCACACCAAAGTCATTTAAGTCATCTTTGATATCCGCCAAAATGCTGCTCAATGCTGCGTTTAAAAATAACGCATAGCTGTCACCTAGCAATGATTTGCTATTGGCAATCAAGCCATCAATATGTGCTTCTTTATCACCTGAGATAACGGTCTTTTCGCCGTCAGCATTAATCTCAAACTGAGCATCTTCTGGCACATCTTTGGCAACGTCTGCAAAACTATGTACATAGCTATCGCCATGTTGTGTTTTTAGCGTCTGGGCAATATCACTGACATAATCACCTTGATAGGCATTAACTGGGAAAGTTATCTCTTCACCATTTAGCTGTAGATAGCGCAAATATGTACTGGTGGCTAAGATGTCCATTTGACGACCAGCATCATTGACATAATATTCACGCGTGATGTCATAGCCAATAGCTTCTAACAAGTTAGCGACGCTCATGCCAAATGCAGCACCGCGACCGTGACCAACGTGCAGACTTGACGTTGGATTGGCAGAGACGAATTCAACTTGGACTTTTTGCCCATCGAACTGATTGCTCAAGCCAAAGCGATCTTGCAATGTAAAGATATCGTCCAATACAGAAAATTTAGCTTCCGAGTTTAAGAATACGTTGATAAACCCTGGTCCTGCGATTTCTACTTGGCGAATATCTTGATTGTCAGGCAATGCGCTGACGATTTTTTCAGCAAGTTGACGCGGGTTAGCCTTGGCCGCTTTCGCTGCCGTTAGCGCGATATTACTGGCAAAATCACCGTGACTTAAATCTTTTGTACGGGTGATTTGACTATTATTTTGCCAATCGCTTGGTAGCGTACCATCTGCTTGTAGGGTTTGAATTGCATCGTTAAATAGGGATGCAAGCGTATCAATTTGGGCTTGTGACATAGGAATTTGAACTCAATTAAATAAACAACAAAAACGGTGCGAATGCGAGCAATCGATAACTGCTTATTATAATAGCGACCGACATTGCAGGGATAGAATAATGTAAAAAGATAAGTAACCTGTAAATATAACAATCTTTGCGCTTTATTGCACCATTTGCGCCAAAATTAGCACTAAAATCTTACCGTTATCAGGATTTGGGCTGACTAATATCAATGATGCAAAACTGATAAATAACTCATAACGTGAATTGTAGCGTTACTGTTGCTCAATACTGGGCAGTCGTTTATACCTGACTGCTTCCACGTTATAATAATGGTTTGTACGGCTCTTCTAAAATATAGAAGACACGTTACTACTCTATTATAGGATTACGCCATGTTTGCTATTGCCGCCAGTACTGTCACCAGTTGGGGACTGTACGTCTTGTTGCCGATATTCATCGCTTTCTTGTTTTTTATTATGTGGGATATCTCTAAAAAGTCTGATGCTGGGCGCGCTGGTACTTTTTGGATCTTCTTAGCCCTAGGCGCAGGTTCTGTTGGTTTTATCCTAAAGATAGTTATGGAAGTCGCGTTCAAAAAATGGTTAATATAATTAGCCATTTTCATCACTATCTTTTGATATCACTTAGGACATGAATAGCAAAACTGAAAATGTAATATACAGCCTATGACTGCTGCGCTTGATAAGGTATCAGTCATTTAAATCAAGGCCTTTTAAATAAAGGCTTCTTAGATCAAAGCCTTTTAAATTAAAAAAGCTACTGAGCCTTAGCATTATTCTCTATGACCTGACTCACATACGTTGGTAGGTCCCACGCTCCACCAGCAAAACCTCGGCACATGCCCCTACTAGACTCTTCACTCTTAGCAAATGTCTCACCATTCCATATCCATGCAGTACGGCTCCAGCAATCACCAATGCCTCGATCTTTATGAGTGGCCGAAATCTCACCATCGAAATAATCATTTCCCGCTGTCGTGATAAGCGTAGGCTTGCTAGGTTTTGCATTATCAATGAGCCAATAGCCATTACTAAAATTGTAAGCGCCTAGCCAGCAACTATGAGTGGCTAACGTATAGCGATCATCAACCGGTATAAAGTCCCAACCAAGCATCGTAGAGCCATACTCTGACATCCGCTGATATGTCTCAGTTTTTGGGTTAATCAGCTCACAATCGCCCATCACGTCCTTGGACCCTATAAGCTGCTCGGCATTAATATCGACCCAGTTATCAATATTTTTCTGAAAATGCGCTAGCTTTGATGGAACAAGTGTTTTGTTGTCTTTTGCTGAATACGCAAATGCTTTTTTAATGATTGGTTTTGGTAGAGCTGCTTTAGGACGTTGACGATTTGGGTGGTTCTTACTAACCAATGCTATCGGCGTCCCTACCCGACCTTGCACATCGTCTAGTTTAAGCAATACGGCTGACATGCCTTTATCGCTGATCTGCCAGTGGTTGTCGCCCGCTCTAATCGCTATCTTGGTCGCTATACGAGCATGATCAAGCAGTGCTTGAGTCTGCTTGGCTGACAGGTCATATAGTAGACTGTCTTCTTTATTAGGTTGCAGCACACCATAGTTTTTGTTGTTCAGCCAAAGCTCAGCAAGCTTAAGATCATCTAGCGGCACTTCTGAGATAAACTGAATTTGCGCTTTTGACAGAGCTACTTTTGGCAACGCTGTGAGCAATATTGAGGCAGGCTCATCTATTAGTGCTTCACTAGCGTAACCAGCCGCTCGACAAGTCCGCGTATTATCACAAACCACTTGCCAGTCGTCTTGTACAAAGCCCCAGCCTTCGGATACAGTTCCATAACCTGCCATAGCAGGTAGCGATAGCAAGCTGATGGTAGCTACAATCAAAGTCTTTGATGTCTTCAATGTCTTCATAGTGCTTTCCTTATGTTAGCTACCACCATCAATGCTATTTTTTGGCAATCAAAGTCGCACGCATGGGAGCAGGATATCCTTCGACGGTCTGAGTAGAATCATTAGGATCCAAGAAATCTGCTAGCGAATGATAGGTCATCCATTCGGTTTTGCGCTGCTCTGCCGTCGAAGTCACTGCCACATCAACGCAGCGTACCTCTGAGAATCCTGCTTTCTCTAACCAGCCAATTAATGCTGCCACCGATGGCAAGAAATAGACGTTATTCATCTGCGCGTAGCGGTCGTGTGGTACCAGCACAGTATTGGCATCACCTTCAATCACCAACGTCTCAAGTACCAGCTCACCACCTTTGACTAACTGTCCTTTAAGTTGTTGTAAATGCTCAAACGGTGACTGGCGATGATAAAGTACGCCCATGCTAAATACGGTATCAAACAGTTGGCTGTGCTCAGGTAACGCTTCAAGCGGTACAGGAATATAATGCGTCCGATAGCTACCTGTAACACTAGCGTCTGCGGCACCAACGAAATGACGAATCGCCATAAACTGATGATAAAACAAACATGACGGATCAATAATAATAACCGTATCCGCGCCAGCCCCTGCCATGCGCCAACCATGATAACCGGAGCCACCGCCCACATCCAATACGCGGCGACCGTCCAATCTACTTAAATGCGGCGCAACACGTTTCCATTTCCAATCACTATGCCACTCGGTATCAATCTTAATACCTGACTCATCATCGCCGATTTGACCGCCAATCTGAAATGGCCCTTTGCGCCATGGCATCAACTGCTTTAATAACGCTGTTGTTTGTTTGCGCTGAGACTCATTTAGATCTGCCTCAATCGTCAATGTATCGCTGTTTAGATCGACATTATTGACGGCCAAGTTTGGCAAACGAGCGACTGATGCTTGGTAAGCAGGCGCGTGCGCATAGTTAGCTTTGTCTTTTATATCACCTAGCCACGTTGGTAATTGTTTGAGCCATTCATAAGCGCTCGGCTGCTGCTGTGCCAGCTCTAGTAGAGTTAGATACAATTCACGTTCGGCGTTGATGATAGTGTCGTTGAGCATAAAAGCAGGTTACCGTATTGATTGTTATTTAAATGAATAAAATTAAAAGGGTTAAAAGAAGAAGATGAGTCTAGATATATAAGTTCTTTGAAAGTCGTGAACTACGCATGTCCTTGCAGAATTTCCGCTTCACTACGAAAGTCCTCATATTCAAAAACACCATCACTATTATCCTGACTTTTGAAAACAATTTTGCCTTCTTCTAACCAATGTAAGACATTTTTAGCATCCTCAATAATCTCGGGATAAAACTCATTTAAGATACTATCCATACTACTGTTTGATACCGATGTATCGATGTCTGTTAGGCGAACTCCATATACCATCCCTAGCCTATTGAGAAAATTATAACCATCGTAATAGAGGTGGTACATCATATAAATCACATCACAACACTTATCATCTCTATCAATAATTGAGTTTAAGTACCCTTTTATGCGATCAGCTTCAAATTTATAAAAATGGACGTATTGCGCAAAACTATCATAAAAACGGTAATAAAAATTATCTTCAGAACTATAATTAAATGAAATCAGTTCAAGATACAAATCAGGGTTGCTAGACTCTAATACATCATCTTCATATAACCATTGCTCAAATGATTGTATGCTCATTTTTTGTGTTAATACTTGATGAATATTTTGTTCAGCTATAGATGGAATCATATTAGTGCCTTGTTAGCTCCCAAAATCAACTCTATTTAAACGCCACAATAGAAACGAAGTTCAAAAACTGAAACCATGTCAGATGACGCGCAAACCCAACTTGATCTAACCGTGCATGATGCTCATCTAATGTGTCAGTAATCAGCACATTTTCTAACGCATTACGCTTGCCACTGATTTCCATTTCGGTATAGCCATTGGCACGTTTGAAGTCGTAATAACGCTCCACCAACCACGCATCATATTGCTCATCAAACGCATGGGTTTTTTCAGTCAGTACCAATATGCCGCCTTCGCTCAATGCCGCATAAATCTTCTCTAGCACTGCTACCCTATCAGCAGCTGGCAAAAACTGTAGCGTCAAGTTCAAGATCACCATGTCGCACGGCTCAAGCTCAATATCGCGGATATCTGCTGTGATTACTTCGATGTCATGCTTAAGATAATTCTCACTCAATAACGTGGTCGCCTCTGTCGTCATCGCTGGTGAGATATCAATTGCTTTAATTTGCAAGTCTTGCGGGTCGAACTCACCAGCTAGCGTCATACTGGCTGCACCCAATGAACAGCCTAAATCATAAACACGACTAACACGCTGACCACTATCGCTCTGCTGGCGATACTTACAATGACGACGGGCAAATATGGGTAACATAGCTAGTACCTGACCATAACCAGGTACACTGCGACGAATCATGTCAGGAAAACAAGCCACCACTTGCTCATCAAATGAAAAGCGTGCGGCCTTATCCAGTGGCGTAGTAAACGGTTTATCAAATAGGGTGTCATGTTTGATAGCAGGCTGGGATTGGCTCATGGGATGACTCATTTTTTAGAATAGAACTGAAATTAAGAATTACTTGGTGAATTTTGCTTGGTAGTTCGCTTGTCATTATCAGTTGATAAAGAAGCAAGATAGCAAAAGCCCATTATAACATTACTGTTTGTTACTTATCGCCTTTGGCTTGCCTGCTAAGCTGAATAAATAGTGCTAAGGGTAATGAGACGTTTGAAAGAAGCATTGAAAAACGAGAGCATCACTACCAAATATAGCGCTTGACCCATATTTATAATAATAGGAAAAAATTATGCAAACGATCGTATTAGGTGGCGGCTGCTTCTGGTGCACCGAGTCTGTATTTTTATCGGTAAAAGGTGTGCAATCTGTCGTCTCAGGCTACATGGGCGGCGATGCTGTCTCTGCTAACTATGAAGCTGTCTGTAGTGGAACGACTGGCCATGTCGAAGTCATCAAAGTCGAATTTGATGACTCTATCGTCCCGTTAGAAGTAATACTCGATGTCTTTTTTGCCACGCATGATCCCACTACGATGGATCGTCAAGGCAATGACGTTGGTAGTCAATATCGCAGCGTGGTCTTTTACACTGAAGATAGTCAAAAACCGACTGTTGACCGTACCATTAACAAATTACGCGATATGGGTGTCAATGTGGTGACGGAAGTACATCCTGCCGTTGAATTCTATCAGGCAGAAGACTCACATCAAGATTTCTTCAACAGAAATCCAGGACAGGCTTATTGCAACTTTGCAATTCCACCAAAGCTCGCCAAACTGCGTAAAGAATTTAGCAAATATATGGTTAGTTAAATGAGGGTTCGCTAAATTGAATAAGACATTATTTATTCAAAAAGTTTCTTAGCCCAATGTTAGATATCAGCCAAACACTTATACTATAGGTGTTTGGCTTTTTATTAGTTATCCCTTTTATATATCAGATCAATATTAGAACCTTATATATAAAAACTTGCAAATAGAGGATCACAGCATGAACCCTGAGTTTTGGCACAAACGTTGGCAAGAAGGTCGCATTGGATTCAATCAATCTACGGTCAATCCATTGCTGACTGAGTACTTTAACCGCCTCAATCTAACTGCGGGTAGCCGCATTTTTGTGCCGCTTTGTGGTAAATCTATTGATATGGTTTGGCTAGCGACGCAAGGCTATGACGTGGTGGGCATTGAGTTGGTCGAAACAGCCGTACAAGAATTCTTTGCTGAGCAGAACATACAACCTACTGTCTATCAACAGGCAGACAACCCAATGATTAAATACTATCAGGGCCAATTGTCGGGACAAATCATCACTTTATGGGTTGCTGATATCTTTGCACTGACCGCTAAAGATATTGGCTCTATTGATGCAGTATATGATAAAGCGGCATTAATCGTCCTACCAGACGATATGCGTGTGAGATATAGTGAGCAAGTGCGGAAACTTAGTAACAATACCAGTAAAGTTGATGGTGCTAACAATGAAATAACACCGCAGCTTTTACTCACGCTAAATTACGATCAGCGTAAAAAGAATGGACCACCCTTCTCTATTAATGCCAACCAACTAGAGCAGTATTATAGCGATCACTACCAAATCTGTGAGCTAGCAAGCGTGCCTTCTTCTATAGGTTCTGCACCTGATATCACCGTCAAAGAAAATGTTTGGCTATTGAGCAGTAAATAAAAAACTCATATAACCTTTAACAAGCTGCTAAATCGCAATGGAGAAGTTGAATGAAAATGATAGTCGGTCTAATGAGTGTAATTGCTATTCTGCTAGTCGCTCTGGCAGGCCCAATGTACAAGTTTGGCATTGTAGAATTAAGCACTGCGTTTGCAGGGTTTAAATTTGGGTTATTTGCTGGTATCGCAGCATTGGTATTGTTAGCTATACAGCTATTATTTAAACGAAATACAGCCAGTATTGGAAGCGCATTAGCCTCAGCCGTACTTGCTGTCACTGCAATCGCTGTCCCGCTTGGCATGATGAATACGGCCAAAAATGTACCGCCTATTCACGATATTTCTACCGATCTGGTGAATCCGCCTGAGTTTGTCGCGATTGCGCCACTGCGTGCAGATGCACCGAATCCCGTAGCGTACGCAGGTGCAGAAGTGGCTGAACAACAACGTACTGCCTATCCTGATTTGCAGACATTGACCTATACTCAGTCAAAGCCTGAATTGGTTGAGGCATCTACCCAAGCCATTGAGAATTTAGGGTGGGAGCTAGTAAATGTTGATGCCGATAAAGGCATCATCGAAGCAACAGAGACGACTGCTTGGTTTGGTTTCAAAGATGATGTGATCATTCGTGTGACTGACAACGATAGCGAGTGCTTAGTTGATATTCGCAGTAAGTCACGAGTTGGACAGAGCGATTTGGGCAAAAATGCGACGCGTATTCAGAGCTTTATAGAAGAACTAGATAGTGTGCTAGCCAAATAAACAGGTTATACCTCTTAAGGATAGTCCTCGAGTTGAAATACTGTTTAACGCTTTGCATTTTCAGCCCTATGAAATCCTCTTCTAATCTCACGGCAGCGTCAATTTATCGTAACCATTTATAACCTTGGTACTTCGACAGCTTTTCTTTACTGTTTAGATTGGTTACTCTACGTTAATATCATTTTTTGCCTTTCGATAACTATTTTAACGTTTATAGGATATTTTCATGCGTTTGACTCCTTTTTCTACTTTGTCGCTGCTTAGTGTTGCTGTCGGCATCAGCCTTGCTACCACTGCTCAAGCCGCGCAGCCGCCAGCACCTGATTTATCCAATAGCGAGTTTCAGCAGTGCTTGGACAATCTAAAGAATTCTAGCAAGTTTAGCGGTGTTGATGGCTATACCTTTAATAACTATCGCCCAAGCCAGCCTGATCCTAGTGTCATTCAGTCACTCAACTACCAGCCAGAGTTTCAAAAAGACGTCTGGGACTATTTATCAGCATTGGTAGACAAAGAGCGTGTCGAGGACGGTATCCGAGCCAAGCGTCAATGGGGCTCGACGCTACGTCAAATCGAATCGCGTTATGGCGTAAAAGCTGAGCATGTGCTCGGTGTCTGGGGCGTAGAGTCTAACTTTGGTCAAACGCTAGGTAAAAAACCATTATTTGAGTCTTTAGCGACCCTATCTTGCTTTGATCGTCGTCAAAGCTACTTTCAGGGCGAGTATGCCAATGCTCTAAAAATCGTGCAAAACGGTGATATCGCACCAAATGATATGACAGGATCATGGGCAGGTGCTTTTGGACAGACACAGTTTATGCCGAGTACTTTCTTAGAGTTGGCAGTAGACTTCGATGGTGATGGACGTCGTGATTTGGTCAATAGCGTCCCTGATGCACTCGCTTCTACCGCAAACTTCTTAGACAATCGCGGCTATCGTACTGGTGAGCCTTGGGGTTATGAAGTCAAACTACCTGATGGGTTCTGGGCCGCATCTAATCGTAAAGACAAAAAATCGATAAGCCATTGGCGCGACCAAGGTCTGACATTGGCTAATGGCAGTCCGTTACCGTATGACTTGAGCAGTGCAGGTTTATTATTACCTGCTGGTATGGAAGGCCCTGCTTTCTTGGTGGGTAAAAATTTCGACACTTTTTACTCTTATAATGCCTCAGAGAACTACGCACTAGCGATTGCACACTTATCAGATCTAATCACTCGCGAAGACAGCAGCAAAACAGACTTTATCACTGCGTGGCCGACCGACGATCCTGGTATCAGCCGCCAGCAGGCCAAAGATATTCAACAAGCGTTGCTAAATGCCGGTTATGATATCGGCGGTGTAGATGGCATCATCGGAGACAATACCCGTACCGCTATCCAGCAATACCAGACTAGTCGCGGTATTTTCCCAGCTGACGGACGCGCAGGTCAAAAATTCTATCGCGCCATCGTTGGCAATGCGGCGCCGAGTCAAACTCAATACGGTCAGCCTGCAAACAGCCAGCCCCTGAATCCTGCACCTGCCGATCGCATGGGGCAATTGATTCAGCAGCAAACGACTGCTCCTAGTAGCTACTCATCTCAACCATCAGTGAGCTCATCGACTTCTGGCAATACACGTTATCGCCGTGTTACTGACGCCGATGGCACTATCAAACTTGTTCGTATAGACCAAGGTTCGTAGTAGCAATATAAATAACGCTATTTAGACGCATTAAAAAAGCCACGCTAACGATAGCGTGGCTTTCTTATTTATAAATAGTTATTAATAGAACTTATCTCATTTTCTCAAAATACGTATCTAGACAATAGGTGGTGGCTTAGGCTGACCATTGTCACCATTCCAATTTTCGCGAGCTTTGTCGTCTAAATCGGCAGCCGTTTTTGGCTCCCACTTACCGTTTTCTTTCCAAGTCGCATCGCCCCAATCTTCATCTTCGGCTTTACTGTCTAAATCTTTGTAGGCCTTGCTAGGATCTATACCGCGACGTTTCATATCTGCTACTTGCTCTTCTAACGTATGAAACTGATCAGCATCATGCATAGACTTTTCTAGACCATCAATCTCTCTTTTTAACTCGTCATTTTTAGCATTGCTCATCGTACGCTCTCCCTAATTATTAATATTATAGTTGTCATTCTAAAATAGTTAACGTTGTTAATACTGCTAACTAACTGACTTTATTATTACGGGTCTGAGGAAGATTCACAAGCATTGCACGTATGCTTTGTATTACAAAACGTAGTCGTGATGCCAAAATGGACGTTTTAGATGGCTATTATTGAGCACGCTAGCGAATAATTACTAGTCTTGTTTATTCGTATTTGAGGTATGATTTTGCAGTAGGTTTTTTGCGTAGAAGGTAAGCTTCCATAGCTCTTGTGATACCCGCGTGCCATAAGTCATCAGTTGTATCCAGTTTGCACCGACTAGCTTACGTTGCAAATTATTGATATCAGCTTGAGAAATTTGGCAGCGTGAGACAGCATGAACGTTTGGCATCTCTTTTTTGATATCTACTTCCGCTTTAGCGGTAATCAAACGATTGATGGCATTTTGCAAGCCATAGCTCGAAAAAGTAGACGGTATTCTCATGAGTGTCATGAGTATCTCGTGCCACGAGAGTGTTAGCGATCTGGTTACGTCCGTTAGATTGCCACCCTCATAAGCCTGAGCACTATATTGAATCTCAAAAAACTCTGTTAACTCAATTGGCTCACTAACCTTATCCGATATAAAATCTTCGTCATCAGGACTATTGTTCTCTACCTCGGTAGTACTAGGTAATATATCGACTGGCTTCTCATACACGACCTTTTTACTAGTCGTATTCTCTTCGTCATTCGCTCTGACCCAGCCACCTACCATTTTGTTATTGGCGACTGCATTATAATGAGCCTGTACTAGCAATGGCTCAATATCTTCTTCCGTATCATAGTAATGTAGCTGATTATCTTGCTTGGTGACTAACTTAATAAACTCTTGAAGCTGTCGGCTGATAACAGCGTCTGGAGAATGGTTTTTGACCAGCACAATTAGCGGCTTAAGCTTCGCTTTGGCATTTAGATAACTTAAGTGCATTTGGCTAACGCCGTTTTTTTGCACAGTCCCGTAGCTGTCGCCAACGATCATGACTGCGTAATCACAAGAGTCAATACACTGGCGGCCATAAAAAGAGGCTTTAGATAATTTACTAGAAACATCATAGGTCAGAAATGCGCGCGCCTGAAAAAATATCGCTAAGCTGTCTAGAACCAACAACTGGTCATTGTCAGCGCATATAATATGAATATGATAGCGACGATTCGGCACAATTACCTCTAAGCGTAGGTCGTGACATAAAAAGGATAGGGTGTGAGATAGAACACAAAAATCTTGTCTTGCTCAGCCTAGCATACTCTTAGCTTGAAAAGATGCACTCAATTTATTTTAACTGAGTCAGCGTTGCATACAGCGTATTGATATCACTAGCTTTGATAATAACTAGTGAGAGTAGTATTGCAATGCCATTTCTGTACCGAGTAAGCGCTCAACTAAAGCGCATAGTCTATCACTATATTTAGTGGCGTGAAAAGTTAATGGCGGTCTAGTAATGGTATTTTTATTACTGGTTTTTTGTGACAGATTTTCTTGTTTTTCACTCATTAATGATGCAGACAAGTTATTTGCAATCAATAGCTGTCTAACCCGCTCAGCAATCGCTTGACCAGAATCAATGACTTGTATTGATAGCTGCTGCTGTGCAATCTCATCTAACAAGAATGTCTTAAAAAACGGATAATGTGTACATCCCAGCACTAACTGATCGACACCTTCATTAGCAAATATCCGTACCTGTTGACGTAATCTCTCGGCTGTCTCGTCTTGTTCTGACATACCTGCTTCTACCCAAGGCACTAGTTGCGGATCAAAATACTTAGTGACTACTGTGTTATTAGGTTGAGCAAAATTGATAATAACATCGTTTAGCAAAGTGCCATTCAACGTCGCTTTGGTTGCTAGTACCGCTACATGAGCACTCTTACTGGCCAGTACCGCAGGCTTTAATGCAGGGACAAGTCCCACAATAGGTATATGTGGATAGCAGCGTCGGGCAGTATCTAGCGCATATGCTGAGGCACTGTTGCAAGCAATAACAATCAGCTTACAGCCTTGCTGATGTAACCACTCTACAGCCTTTAGCGTTAGCGCTTCAATATCTTCGCTGTCACGATTGCCATAAGGTACGTTCAGCGTATCGGCGTAATATACGTAACGCTCAGTAGGCAGCTGCTGTGCTAAATGCAAATAAACAGACAAACCGCCAACACCAGAATCAAACACTCCAATGGGTGCGCTACTGTTTTTATCGCTTACAACTGTATTACCAGCATGTTTATTGACATCTACTAGATCAATAGCTTTGAGACTCTGGTCAACAGATATATCGACACACGGTCTGAGTTTTTCGACTGTCTGGTTTTTGATATCCATCTTTATGCTAATGCCATTATCATATTATTCATCAATTTCATTACCCAGTTAAATGCGCTATATATATGTTGCATGTATGGCGTTACTTTATGTCGGCTCTCTATCGACTACCTTTATACGATAATAATTTTTCAGACTAATAAAATCGGGCGACATTATAAAATTATAGCACTCATCGGCATACAGCAATTAATAGATAAACATAATACCTAATCAGTAGGCATGGATAGTGAATAAGACTGGCTACCACTCTGTAACGTTAATATCGTCTTGCCATTTTCTTCTGATAATGCTCCAATTTCAGTCAGGTGATAAAAAGTATTGCGGCCGATAAGCGCAGTCAATCCATTTCTGACCATCATGTATGGGCGTACCTGTTCTGTAGATGCTAATTCCTGAGAATCTGCAACATCGTCAGCTTTACTCATTTGATTCGCTTGATCGCTTTCACTAAAGTCACTGTTATTAAAGTCGCTGTCATTAGAATCACTTTTATTAGAGTTATACGCCTTTAATACGATCGGATGCTCATCGTCTAAGCGAACCACATCTCCTGTCGTCGTTGTAAACTCCAACCAACTCATATCATCTTCATGGACAATACCAACATCATTGATCAGAAGTGGCGCATCTTCTACTTGGATACGGATTTTCTGTACAGGGGTCTTCAAAAAGTACTCAGTAATGCCATTATTTTCTTCTTTCCATAGTATCGTGGCAAACAAGCTGACCAGTGACTCACGGGTCATTTGCCCGCCTTCATGCCACCACTCTCCGTTTGCCTTGATAGTCAAATCCATATCAACAATATCTTCAGGATGCCATTTTTCAAGCGGTGGTATTGCACGTCCTTCGCGAGTCCCTTTCGTAGACTTAATATACTGGCTTAGCGCATCCAAATTATCTAAGTTATTTAGGCTAGAAGGCTTGCTGTTTGGGACTTCTGCTATTTTCTCACGGCTTTCTTTATTGCCATTATTATCGTTATTCATTATTAATCCCTTTATTTAGTATTCAAAGTTTGGCTTATCTATTATTACTATAAATTTTTGTTTCAGGTATGATGAAACTTTATCGTTATAACAACCTCATTTTCTTAACATTACCTTAGCATCGATACTCATAAATGCGTATCGTGTTTGTAGGACTTTTCTTTTATAATGAGTAACGATTTTTTATTGAAATGGTCAAGTGGGTGTTGTATTGATGACACATCTTACGTTATGCGTTGATATCCTTAGATAAATTGGTATTAACCATGACGAGTCAATTGATGCCGCAAAGACAGTTTTATCGGGCAGCCATATGTCTGAGTGACGTTAGCGCCGCAAGTCTATTATTCAGTTGTTAAGCTAATGATGCCCTGAGATAAGCCACTAAAAGTTTAGGAGTAGGTATGCAAGAGCAAGACAATCAAACGCCAGTTATCGATGGTAATACTGTGAATGCTGACGCACCAGTAGCAACAGAGACCGCAACGCTAGATAAAGCAGAACCAGTCGTAGCGCCAGTTGCCGCGGAACCTGAAGTCGAACGCGAATCAATGGAGTTCGATGTCATCATCGTTGGTGGTGGACCTGCAGGTCTGTCTGCTGCCATCCGTTTGCGCCAGCTCGCTATTGAAGCTGGTAATGATGAGTTTATGGTTTGTGTGGTCGAAAAAGGCTCTGAGTTTGGTGCCCATACGTTGTCTGGTGCAGTCATCGAGCCACGTGCTCTAAATGAGCTGATTCCTGACTGGAAAGAAAAAGGCGCACCGCTTAACGTGCTAGCGACAGAAGATCGTTTTTATTATCTAAACTCTGCCACACGCTCAACTAAAGTGCCTGACTCTTTAATTCCAGGTCCGATGCACAACGATGGCAACTATATTGTCTCCCTAGGTAATGTCGTTCGTTGGTTAGCCGTACAAGCAGAAGAGCTTGAAGTCATGATGTTCCCAGGCTTCCCTGCCGATGACATCTTATACAATGACGACGGTTCGGTCAGAGGTGTGTTAACGGGTGATATGGGTGTGGCCGCCAATGGTGAAGCCAAGCCAAGTTTTGAGCCTGGTTATGAGCTCCTTGCCAAATACACTATTTTTGCCGAAGGTAGCCGTGGACATTTAGGCAAACGCTTAATCAGCCGTTTTGATCTAGATAAAGACTCTGATCCTCAGCATTATGGTATCGGTCTAAAAGAGTTATGGGAAGTTGAACCTGGAAAGCATGAGCAAGGCGTAGTCATGCATGGTCTTGGTTGGCCATTGACTGAAACCGGCTCTACTGGCGGCTGGTGGTTATACTTTGATGAAAACAATCAAGTAAGCTTTGGTCTTGTGGCTGATTTGTCTTACCACAATCCTTACATGTCTCCATTTGATGAAATGCAGCGCTTGAAAACGCACCCTGTTATCAAAAATGTTTTAGAAGGCGGTAAGCGTATTTCTTACGGTGCCCGTGCGTTGACCAAAGGTGGTCTAAACTCACTACCGAAGTTCACATTCCCCGGTGGCGTGTTGGTAGGTGATGACGCTGGTTTCTTAAACCCAGCAAAAATCAAAGGCACGCATACCTCGATGAAGTCAGGCATGCTCGCAGCCGAAGCTATCTTTGAGGCGCTGCAAGCTGACCGTCAGCATGATGAAGTGGTTGCTTATAGCACAATGTACAAAGAGTCATGGTTGTATCAAGATAACTATGAGTCGCGCAACTTCTCACCTGCGATTCACCGTATGGGTCTGTTCATGGGCGGCGCTTTCACCTTTATCGAGCACAACTTGTTGAAAGGTAAAATGCCGTTCACTTTGCATGACAATATCCCAGATTACGATCAGTTAGAGCGTGCTAATCATGCTTATCAACCAACTTATCTTAAGCCTGATGGTAAGTTGGTATTTGATAAATTGTCGTCGGTATTTATCTCTAATACCAACCATGCAGAAGATCAGCCAACGCATCTAAAACTTACTGATCCAACGGTACCTATTTCAATCAACTTACCGTTGTACGCTGAGCCTGCACGTTTATACTGCCCAGCGGGTGTGTATGAAGTGGTTAAAGACGCTGAAGGTGCTAAGTTTGTCATCAATGCTCAGAACTGTGTGCATTGTAAGACCTGTGATATTAAAGACCCTTCACAGAACATCACTTGGGTAACGCCAGAAGGTGGCGGTGGTCCTAACTATCCAAACATGTAAATCAGGATAATTCTGATTTGAGCTGGTACAGTTAATATCATTAAAACTGCGCTCCAATAAAAACCGCCCTTCTCTTTGTAAAAGAAGGGCGGTTTTTTAATGCTTAGAACAAGCTATTTTTACCAATCAATTCTGCTTAATCTGTCCAAGCATCACGGTTGGCTTCATCTCTGAGTTTCACAAAGTTATCAGGATCAAACTTAATCTGATCGCCTGTTTTACCCTCTTTTACCTGACGCTCATAGTCCCGTAGTATTCTTAGCGCTACAGGAGACAAGAGCAAAATAGCCACTAAGTTGACTAAGGCCATCAGGCCCATAGATAAGTCAGCGAAGTTCCATATAGCAGGTAGGCTAGCAACAGAGCCGATAAATACCATACCTAATACCAAAAAGCGGAAAATCATGATCATCACTTTGGCGTTTTTGGCACCAGAGATAAACTCAAGATTTGACTCACCGTAGCTATAGTTGGCGATGATAGACGTAAATGAGAAGAAGAAAATCGCAATCGCCACGAACACCACACCTAGGTCCCCCACATACTGTGATAAAGCTAGCTGAGTTAACTGAATACCTTCTTGCTCGACATTAGGGTCGACCACACCAGACAAGATAATAATCGACGCCGTCGCGGTACAAATGATAAGGGTATCCATAAATACGCCAAGCATTTGCATAAAGCCTTGTACTGCTGGGTGATCAGGATGACTCTTCGCCGTTGCTGCAGCATTCGGCGCTGAACCCATACCTGCTTCGTTAGAGAACAATCCGCGTTTGATACCGTTAATCATTGCCTGCGCAATACCATAACCGATGACACCGCCTGCCGCCTGCTCAAAACCAAATGCTGATTTTACAATCAACGCGATCGCTGCTGGGAATTGACTAAAATTAGTCACGATAATGAATAGTGCTAGCAAGATGTACAAGATGGCCATCACTGGTACGATTTTACCCGCGATACGAGCTACTGAGCGCAAACCACCGAATACCACTGGCGCTACCAGTACTACCAATACCAAACCTGTCATCCACGTTGGCACACCAAAGGCTTCATTGGTCGCTTGAGCGATGGTATTGGACTGTACGCCATTGAACGCCAAACCAAAGGCCACTAACAAACATAATGAGAAAAACACAGCAAGCCAGCGTTTACCTAGACCTTTTTCAATGTAATAAGCAGGGCCACCGCGGTACACATTGTCATTGTGCGGTACTTTGTACGCCTGTGCTAAGGTTGACTCGATAAAGCTGGTCGACATACCGACCAGTGCTGTCATCCACATCCAGAATACAGCACCTGGTCCACCTAGATAGATTGCAATTGCCACACCTGCCAAGTTACCAGTACCAACACGTGCGGCCAACGACGTCATCAATGCTTCAAATGAGCTGATACCACCATCTTTGCGGCCTTGATTGGACACGCGTAGCAACTTCCACATATGACCAAAATGACGAAACTGAATAAAACGTGTCACGACGGTAAAGTAAAGACCCGCACCAATTAGTAAGAACATCAGTAATCCATACCAAGGGTTGCTAGCAATCAGCCAGTCATTGTTACCCCAGATAATACCGACACCATAATTTACGATGTTATTAAACCAACCTACTATCCCTTCGTTCATATGGGCTCCTTATTCATTCTTTATATGCGTTACTTAAATTTCATATCGATATCATATTTTGATTGCCATGGACTATATAAGCCTCTGTGCAAAATACCTGATACCAAAAAGACACGTGCATGATATAGATATTGAGCGACATGTGACCATCACGTTTACTTATCGATTTCATATAATTATTTTTAAAATAAATAATGCTTATGTTTCAGCTTATATAGAATAGATTAAGTGATAATTTAATCGCACAAATTACACGGTTGCCGTACCATTTGCGTAACGTTAGGTTTTTTAATGAATGCCAAACAAACTAATTTTTAGTAATTTCCTTATTACTCATGCGCAGTAGTTTGCAATTATATTTATTAAACCGTGCTAATATAAATTCTATATCCGTTTAGACTGTTTTATGGTTATCGAAGCTATTAAGCAGTACAAGAAGCTATCAAGCAGTACAATAGGTTAGCGTGTTAAAAAGATTAAAACTCTTGTCAGGAAGACGAGATTGTTAAAAAGACACTGGATAGTCCACCCTTCTGTCTTCCTCAAGAAATGTTATTTTTGCCATTCGATGGTTTAAGTCAATACGATGCTTAAATAGTTAACTACTTTTATTTGAAGTAAAGAACTACCGAGCATTCAACGTACTATCACGCATCATCGTTTTCACTATATAAAGCAGTACCTGATTATTTTTTATACTTTTTGTAGTAAGAAATAATCGCAGTTCTTTTTATATTGTTGGTATTTTTTAGGGAAGACAAAAGGAGTTGTCCTATGAAAGATCATAACGATCCATCCGGTTATTGGCGTGCCAATGTCCGTCTCATCTTAGGTAGCCTAGTAGTTTGGGCACTATGTTCTTATGGTTTTGCTATTTTATTGCGTCCTCTTTTAGCCGGCATCAAAGTCGGCGGCACTGACTTGGGCTTTTGGTTTGCTCAGCAAGGCTCTATAGGGGTGTTTATCATTTTAATTTTCTTCTACGCATGGCGTATGAATAAGTTAGATAAACAATATGGCGTAGATGAGGAATAGACCATGAGTCAGTATTTAGTTAATATTATTTTCGTAGGCCTATCTTTCGCTCTGTATTTTGGTATTGCGATTTGGGCTCGGGCTGGGACAACCAGTGAATTTTATGTGGCGGGCGGCGGTGTACATCCAGTAGTTAACGGTATGGCGACAGCTGCTGACTGGATGAGTGCAGCATCTTTTATTTCTATGGCAGGTTTGCTTGCTGCTGGCGGTTATGGCGCATCAACCTATTTGATGGGTTGGACAGGTGGTTATGTTCTACTAGCCATGCTACTGGCGCCTTACTTACGTAAATTTGGCAAGTTCACTGTGCCGGACTTTATTGGAGATCGCTTTTATTCAAAAACGGCTGCAATGATTGCCGTGGTTTGTTTGATTATTGCCTCTACCACGTACGTTATCGGTCAGATGACAGGTGCTGGTGTCGCATTTTCACGCTTCTTAGAAGTAGATAACAACACAGGTCTTATTATTGCGGCGGTTGTCGTATTCTTTTATGCAGTTCTTGGCGGTATGAAAGGGATTACCTACACGCAGGTTGCGCAGTATGTGGTTCTGATGATTGCTTATACCATTCCTGCTGTCTTTATTTCACTTGAATTAACCGGCAATCCAATTCCAGGTTTGGGCCTATTTTCAAACCATATCGAATCTGGTGTGCCTATCCTAACCAAGCTTGATCAAGTCGTGACCGATTTGGGATTCACAGCGTATACGGCTGACGTACCTAACAAGCTAAACATGGTGCTGTTCACCTTATCACTTATGATTGGTACGGCTGGTCTACCTCACGTTATTATTCGCTTTTTCACAGTTCCTAAAGTCGCTGATGCACGTTGGACTGCTGGTTGGACATTAGTATTTATCTCGTTATTGTACTTCACAGCACCTGCTGTTGGCGCAATGGCACGTTTAAACCTTATCGATACTATCTATCCACAAGGCGTTGCAGAGCCTGCTATCGACTATGATCAACGTCCAGACTGGATGAGAACTTGGGAAGATACTGGCCTGATCAAATATACTGACCTTAACAATGATGGTCGTATTCAGATGTATAACGATAGTGGACTGGGCGCTGCAGAAGTTGCTCTAACCAATGCACAGACTGAAGGCGGTGATGTAGGCGCTGCGACGACTGCGGTTGAAACAGCACGTGCTGCACATGACCTCGAACTTGATGGTCGCTTCGCAGATGCCGGCTGGGCTGGTAACGAGCTCGACGTCAATGCTGATATCTTGGTATTGGCTAACCCAGAGATTGCACAACTGCCATCTTGGGTAATTGGTTTGATCGCCGCAGGTGGTCTAGCCGCTGCACTATCAACTGCTGCTGGCTTATTGCTCGCTATCTCGTCAGCGATTAGTCATGATTTAATCAAACGAAACCTCAATCCAAACATTACTGACAAAGGAGAGCTCAAGGTCGCACGTATTACGATGGGTATTGCGATTGTAGTTGCTACTTATTTAGGTATGAATCCACCAGGGTTTGCAGCACAGGTAGTTGCATTGGCATTTGGTATCGCTGGTGCGTCCCTCTTCCCTGCACTAATGATGGGTATCTTCTCAAAACGTATTAACAACCTTGGCGCTATCGCTGGTATGTTGACAGGTTTGATCAGTATCTTGGTTTACATCTTCGTCTTCAAAGGTTGGTTCTTCATCAGCGGTACTGCCAACTTCCCTGATACAGCGGAGTACTGGCTATTTGGTATCTCACCACTATCATTCGGTGTGATTGGTGCCCTGCTTAACTTTATCGTTGCATTCATTGTTTCTTATGCGACCAAAGCGCCACCGCTACATATTCAAGAATTGGTTGAAAGCGTTCGCTCACCACGCGGTGCAGGCGGTGCGGTCGACCATTAACCTGACGAATGATGATATGTCTTCTGTTACTATATATCACTCACAGGCAGTAGCTGCTTGTGGGTGATTTTTTTATCCTATAGCTATAATAACTAAATTTTAGATTTTTACTTTATCTAATAGGTTCAATTAGACACATCTAACGCATTAAGGAATATTTTATGCTTTTTGAGTTTATCGCTACCATCGCTGCCGCATTTGGTATGGCTGGACTAGCACTTATCATAACTCACCTCAGCAAACTGGCAGGCAAACGTGCACCTAAATGGCTGATTCCCTTATTTGCTGCTATTGGGATGTTTGCATTTCAGATAAACCAGGAATACAGCTGGTATGGTCAACAAGTGCGAGATTTGCCAGAAGGCGTAGAAGTTGTCAAAACAGCAGAAAGCACGAAATGGTTCCGTCCATGGTCTTATGCTAAACCACAAATATTACGTTTTATCGCTGCCGATACTGGAAATGCTAGTGTGCATGCTGACAATCCAGATATGCACTTAGTTAATTTGTATTTGTTTGAAAGACGCAGAAGCGTGCAGAAGATTTTACAGGTAATAGATTGCACTACTCCTGCACGAGCGGACTACGTAATACCAGAAAAAGGTAACACACTGACGGTGAATGAACACGTTAAACAGACCACTGCGTGGCGAGAGCTGACTACAGACGATCCTTTATTTATCAAAATCTGTACTGATACAAACGTCTAATCCAATAACGCTTAGTACAACGATGCTGGTTTATTAAACACTGATAGTACTTCGCTTTTAATAGCGTTGAGAAGCGGCTGAATAAGTATGCTTTGAATTGGCTCCTAACAATAGCCCAGCGCACAAACCACCAAAATGTGCCGCAAACGAGATACCTTGTTGCGGCATCAACCCTTGCTTAATGGTCAGCCAATAGCCAGTTCCCATGACGATACAAGCAATCAGATAACCCCAGCGCCGCGCAAATATAGCCCCGCCTATCATATAACCTAACATTGCAAAGCAAAGCCCTGATGCGCCAATATGAATGGAAGATGGCGACCCGATAACCCAAGTGACCAGTCCTGAGGCAACCACCAGTTTAATCACTGTGCGATAAGCATTCTTCTCAAATAGTCCAAACAAAAACAAAATCTGTAATAGCGTCACCGTATTGCCAGTCAAATGCGACAAATTGCCATGCATGGTCCATGAAGCAAATACCCCTATCATACTACCCACATCTAAAGCACGCGGTACAATACCAAAGATATTCCACATACCAAATAAGGCCACTTCATTTAGAAAAAACATGCCCCACATCGGTATAAGTACAAAAGCATATAGTCCGATGACCTGCTTTATCCGTACGACAATTAAGTGAAGCAACTGCTGCCAATTCATATACCATCCTATTCTTATTACCTAGATTTTTTATACCTACTTAATGGTTTACAGCAAACAATGGATGCACAGCAGGTTTGAATAATAACAAAGATGCATCCTCATCAGCAGTGAGATAGTTGTCACCATGCAATAATGACGTCGAATGATACGGAACCAAAGCCGTAGGAATAAAGCGACGTGCTGCATCAATGTGCTTGATTGAATCGTCAAAGAAGATATGCGGCGCAAATGTTCTGAGTACCGCTGTTTTCTCTAATCCTCCCAAAAAAAATGCCATATCAACGTTCACGCCCCACTCTCGCAACGTCTTGATAGCACGCAAGTCAGCTGGTGCATTGCGCGCCGTCACCAGCGCAATTTTTATTGGCGAGTATTTTAAACCAGCAGGAAGGCGCTCTTGCAGATTTGACAATTTAATTAACAATTCAGCATAAGGGCCTTTTTCAATTGGCAAATCACGCATTTGTACTTCACGATCATGAAAGGCTCGTAGCCCTTTTTGTTTGTATAGCAGTTCACCTGAATCATCAAAAAGTACCGCATCTCCATCAAAGGCAATGCGCAGCTGCTCAGTATCCAGCTCATAAGTATTCACAGGCGTCGCATCTAATATGGCACAGGCACAGATATTGGCATCCGCAACTTGCTGGGCATCGTCGCGATTGGTGGTCAAGAACAGATCAACGTTGAAGTCTTTGATATAAGGCGCAACAGGGCTACCTGAAACAAAAGCAGAACGGGAGATATTAATACCATGTTCTAAAATTGCATTAAGCACCTGAATACCTGTATCTGGACTACTTTTTGAAACAATAACGACTTCGACCAATGGTGTTTCAATGTCTGAATCTTGTCCGTCACTATTATCAGAATACTTATTTAGGTTTAGTAACGCTTTAATTAGCGGATAACCTGCACCAATATTCAAGGGATCATTTTCACGTTCGGTCATGTACTCCCTAAACTCTTTTATAGCACTTGTAGGTCGTTGCTCTAGCAGCTCTAGCAAATAGTTTTCCGATTCAGTCAAATCAAAAAGTGCCGTCGCAGAAATTGCGACGATAAGCGTATTACTAAAATCGACAGCCATGACTATCTCTACTTATAAAGTTATATAGGAAAATGAATGAAAACCAGTTTACTACACTCACATGCCTTTATAACATTAAGAAAAGTTATCACCATGCAGCGTCATAGATTGTGAGTTTGTAAAACTGCCCTCTCTTAATTCTTAGTCAAAATATCAGTCAATAAAAAAGCCACACTGCTTTATTAGCAATATGGCTTCATACAATAACGTTATAAGCTATGGTTTAGATTCAGTTTATATTCCGCCTACCCGAGCAACACAAGCGAGATAGCAGGGAACATCACCAAAATAACCAAGCGAATCACATCAGAGACAATGAATGGTGCCACCCCTCGGAACATATCACTCAGCTTAATGTGCGGTGCCATCGCCTTAATCACAAAGATATTCATCCCCATTGGCGGCGTAATCAAACCAAGCTCCACCGTCAATACCGCAATAATGCCAAACCAGACCGGATCAAACCCTAACGCTAGAATGATGGGATATACCACGGGAATGGTGATTACCAGCATTGCTAAGGCATCCATGAACAGCCCTAATAGGAAGTACATGAACAGGATACAGATCAAGACAATCATTGGACTGACCGCTAGCCCACCGATCCAAGATGCTAAGGTATAAGACAAGCGTGAGACTGAGATAAAATACCCCAATGCCTCTGCACCCAGTAGCATAAAGAATACCACTGCAGAGAGGGCTAGCGTCTCAATCAATGACTGCTTAAGACCATCTAAACGCATGCCTTTAGCAAAAGCATAAGCCCATGAGACAAACGCCCCTACTGCGGCGCCTTCTGTTGGGGTAAATAGCCCAAAGAAGATACCGGCAATAATCACAATAAAGATAAAGCTAAACGGTATCAGACCAGTCAGCGACAGTAGCTTGGCTTTCCACGTGGTTTTCTCACCACGTTTTGCCAAGTGTGGTTTCCAGCGTACCATCACCATGACCGTGAGTGAGTACATCACCATACCGAGCATACCCGGTAAGAAACCAGCGATGAACATGTCACCTACCGACTGCTGGGTTAAGATGGCATAGACCAGTAAGGCAATACTGGGCGGAATCATAATACCAAGCGTACCACCAGCGGCTAAGATACCGCAGGCAAAGCCTGGCTGATAACCGTACTTCTCCATTTGCGGTAACGCCACTTTGGTCATGGTAGAGGCAGTAGCAAGTGATGAGCCTGAGATAGAGGCAAAGATACCGGATGAACCGATACCGGCAATACCAAGACTCCCTCTTACCCCACCAAATATGGTTCGGGTGGCTTCAAAGAGTTTACCTGCCATACCGGAGTGAGTCGCAAACACGCCCATCAGAATAAACAAAGGAATGGCACTAAAGTCATACTTTGCTAAGACATCAACTGGAATGTCTTTGAGCATTTGCAGCGCACCACTAGGCGCGGTAACCGCACCAAAACCGACTAAGCCTACCCCTAACATGGCAAGTGCAACAGGTACTCGTAAGACGACAAGCAGGATCATGACAACTAGGCCAATTGCACCGATAATTTCTGGACTCATGCGCCTGTCTCCTCGGCGTCAAAGAATTCGCCTGTCTTAAAGATGTTGATGGATTCGATCAATGAGCGAATGGCGAGTAGGATGCTTAAGAATGCACTAACCATATAGATAGGCATCATAGATATCCGAAGATCCTGGGTGACTTTGCCATACTCTAGAGCATCAATGGCGCTCTCGTAGAGTCCCCATGAGAAGACGATGCCGATGACAAAAAAGCCCATCATAAAGATACCCATAAGGTAGCCTTTGATAGACTGTGGCATTTTCTGGGTGAAGACGTCGACGATGATTTGTGAACGTTCGACAAATGCGGCAAAGGCAGCTAACAATGCAAATAGCATGAAGTAGGAGACAATCTCTACACTGCCTTTGACGGTAAAGCCAAACTCACCACCGGTAAGTTTGAATATGTAGCGTGCGACGACGTCGAGCATGGTGGTTAGGACGATGATGATGAGACTGATCCCACCGATAAACTGGCATAATCTAGAGATTAAGACGCTGAGCTTGACTAAAAATGCCATGTGACACCTCCAATTAGGTTAGACCTTACAGGCAGCACTGACAGCTTTTGCTTTTTCATAGACGCCATCAGCATCTAAACCCAAAGCGTTAACATCACTTAGATATTTTTGGGTCCCTCTTTCAAGTGGCCCTTTCCAATCTGGATCATTGAGCGGATCAGGAATTTCGACAATTTCATCACCTTTATCTTTAGCAGCTTGAATTGCCATCTGATCATGCTTATCAAATACCTCACCAACTTTACTAGCTAACGCCATTCCTGAGTTTTTATCCAAAACTTGTTTTAGATCGTCAGGTAAATTGTCATATTTGTCCTTGTTCATGGTGACCATAAGCGCTGAACTATAGAAAGGAATGTTGGTATGATATTTGGTAATCTCATCAATTTTAAATGCTGTTACCGCCTCCCAAGGGAAACTCAAACCATCAACGACGCCGCGCTGTAGAGAGGTATACATATCGTTTGCAGGTAGACCTACTGGTGAAGCGCCTGCACTTTCGATAATGTCACCTGCCACAGCTGAAGGACGGCGAATACGCATACCTTTCATATCTGCAGGCGTACGAATTAACTTATCCGTTGTATGAAGTGCACCAGGTCCGCCGCCGTACATAAACAGTAAATGCGTATCTTCGTACTCACTCGCCAAAGTACCATCATCATATAGGGTCTGTAGCATACAGCCCATTTGAGTTGCTGAATTTGATAAACCTGGAAGCTCAGTAATCTGAGTCAAAGGAAAGCGACCGTTGGTATAACCATGCGCTTGTGAACCGATATCGATCGTACCTTTGGCAGCAGATTCGTAAGTAACGTCTGCTTTAGCAAGGCCCGCCGATGGATACAGCTCAACCTTTAGGCGGCCGTCAGAATCTGTTTCTATCTGTTTTGCCCAAGGCTCAAAGACTTCTTTACTGATAGATGAGGTTGCTGGCCAAAAATGCGAAAACCGTAGCACGGTAGTTTCTTGAGAAGTGGCTGATGAGCCATCAGTCGTATCAGCAGATTGGTTAGAACAGCCAAGAAGACTAATAGCTGCTAAAGCACCAATTGAAAAAAGAGGAGCTAACTTCATTATCAATTCCTTTTGATAATTATGAGAATAGGAGTAAGGTATTACGAGCAGACAATCTGATTCATCCTAGATTAAATTATCTACAAGATTTAGATATATTTTTTACATACCTGTAATAAAAATACAGTTTAAAATTAGCAGCTATAATGATAGAAGTCAAATCATTTTGAGCATATTATGAAGGATATATTCATATTATAGATGTATTTCTGACACTTGAAATTTCTATATAGATGATAGTAAAAGTAAGCAGAATAAAATAATTCTTCATAAAAAAAGCTCTCAGCCTGTTATCCAGTTGAGGGCTTTTTATATAGATACTATATGAATTCATAGAAGCTACTCTAGGCAGTTATATAAATCATAATATTAAAGCGCTACTCTTCCATCTGCCACTTATCATCTACCCACACAGCATCGTTATCATCTAGATGTAAATGCCACTCTGCATCAGTTACCGCAAGGCGAATCTGGGTCAAACACTGTAGCCAATGCTCTAGGGTATGCATAAGATCTTCTACATCCATACTAGCAGGTAGCTTTGTAGCGCCTGCTAATATGACCTCAGACTCACTATCATCATATGCATAGAGATCGAAAGTCTCTGCATCATCTGCATGCTCGAAATTTTCATTATATTCATCGACTATTGACGCGATCTTTTCTTGCTCCTGTTGAGTCAAGAGAGTAGAACGTTCAGCAGTATAGTAGAGTGAAACGCCCATAGTGTGCTCCAAAATAAATGACAGATTGTAGATTCTAGAAGTGAATAAATAATATCACATCAAAATGGTACATAGGAAAGTTTGAATTCTTGAGCGAAGCAGCTAGCGCTAAACTTTCTTACATCAAGCACTGTCACCAAACCGCACACAAAGAAAAGCCCCCTCCGCGTTAGCGAAGGGGGCTTTATCTAGAATAGAGAGCTGACGATGACCTACTCTCACATGGGCGAACCACACTACCATTGGCGCTACGATGTTTCACTTCTGAGTTCGGGAAGGGATCAGGTGGGGCCATCGCGCTATTGTCGTCAGCAAAGGGGGTTAGATATGAGTCTGTTGTTGTTTTTATTGTTTGACTATAAATGTTTAGTTTATGGTCGATCAACTTGTAACCTAACTGAATCAAGGTTAAAGGTGATATCGAAATGTTCTTTCTTATTCTATAGCCTGAGCTATACAAGATAGATTAATTAGACTTGTATACAAACCACTTGGGTGTTGTATGGTCAAGCCAAACGAGCAATTAGTACAGGTTA